>Ga0172371_10000103_pt1 | contig 112781 bp, 91 predicted proteins | sample Lak12m_FD_114543 | JGI IMG/M metagenome (GOLD analysis project Ga0172371, IMG submission 114543) | Freshwater microbial communities from Kabuno Bay, South-Kivu, Congo - kab_022012_12m | ecosystem: Environmental > Aquatic > Freshwater > Lake | place: Democratic Republic of the Congo: South-Kivu...
CGAAGCAAACATAAAGTTTTTATACATGACTCCTTGCCGGGTATGGTCACCGGGAGTAGATTTCTTCCCTCTATAGCGGAACGATAAAGGTCTTTTTATCTGAAAGCAATAGATCTGCTCATCGCTATACGCAAATAACAAGTCTCCCTTGATAAGGATATAATAAATATTGCCACGCCTGCTTGGAAGAGAAGCTAATTTCTTATAAACAAAACTCTTCGTATCCAGCGCGTAAATAGAACCCCCCAGGTTAAAGTATATATACCCTTGAAAATCGGCAAGCGCATACGCCGCATTATCCGAAAGACAAATGTGTTTTAAACACTTGGAATTGTCTCTTAAATCAAAAATGTATAGTCCGGCAGAACCGCAGGCGACAAATAACTTATCCTTTTCAAACAGAATATTCTCAACCTGTCCCCTTATGGTTATTTCCTGAACTAACAAGATATCCGCAGGGTTTGAATTATTCACCTTAAAAATTTTCAAGTTGCCCTGCAAGCCAAGAAAAAGAAAATCACCGGATAAACACACATCAGAACAACATACGCCAGTAGCAAGGTGTTTAAGAATTTTGGGAGAAGCCTGATCTTTAATATCGAATATGTACATCCCGTCGCTCTCCGCAGCTGCATACATGATATCACCGGTAATTATCATCTTCATGATTACGCCGGAAGTTCTTATCTCGGATATTTTTACGGGGGCGCTTATATTGCTGACATCATAGATTAAAATGACTCCTCCACAAGCCGCAAAGACTATATTGCCTTCCACTGCTACACAATTGCTGGGGCCAAATGGCAAAGAATCAAATATTCTACAATTACCGTTTTTCTTGATTGACAGGTTATCCGCAAAAACAGAAAAACTGCCCCATGATAAAAAAATACAAACTAAAGCAAGAAATGAAATCCCGATTTTAAATCTTCTCTTTGCCACATTGTCTCCTGATATAAGCGAAATTAGAAAACAAGGTTCTTCACGAGGCCAGAAATCAACTTCAGAATATCCCCGCTTAAGACCTTATCGAGAGAATCAATAAAGCTGTCTATTTCCTCTTTTGTAATAATTAAAGCAGGATTAACAAAGAGATTATCCTCCCGTCCTCCCGTGTAAATGAGAATATTGTATTTCTTGAACAATTCAGAAATAATGGCTGCCGGTATCAATCCCAATAGGAAGTCGTCAACATGCGGGATGTTTTTAAGAAATTCCCCTCCGAAGACTTCGCTTGTATTATGCAGTTCAAATATACACAAAAGACCTATGCCGCGCACCTCTCTTATATACCTGGGGTATTTACTCTTAAGAGCTTTCATCTTCGCAAGCAAATATTCTCCCTGCAGCCTTGCGTTACCGATTAAATCTTCATCATTAATAATATTAAGCGCTTCTATGGCAGTAGCGCATTCTTCACCCATCCCCCCGAAAGTAGTAGTATGGATAGTGCAGCCTTTTAATGAACTATACGTTTTTTCAAAGATTTTGGTTTTGACAATATAACCGGCTATGGAAGCCTTGCCTCCCCCCAAAGATTTAGAGAAAGTTACTATATCGGGAACGATCCCTTCATGCTCAAACCCAAACATCTTTCCTGTTCTTCCAAATCCCGTAAAAATCTCATCCGCAATCAGGATAATTTCATTTTCCTCGCACAAAGACGAAAGTTCCTGCAGGTATCCTTTAGGCGGAGTTATTACTAAATCCGCTTTTATTGGTTCTAAAATCATACAAGCAATATCATTTTTCCCTTTTGATCTTCTATCCTTAATTAACCTCGTAATCGCGCTGATATCTCCGTAGGGGACCTCTAAGCATCCGTCAATTGGCTTAAAAAACTCTTTGTATGGCCGGGACACTAATCCGGATACGGACATAGTCGCAAAAGTTTTCCCGTGGTAGCCAAGATCCGTATAAACGATTTTATCGCGGTGCGGCCTATGGAATAATAACGCTATCTTTAAAGCCCCCTCATTAGCCTCTGCCCCACTGTTACAAAAAAAAGAATACTGTAGATCCCCGGGGAAAATTTCGGCCAGGTTCTTTGCCAAAACACTCTGATAACCCGATATAAATGCTTTACAAATTTCCAATCTTTTGTTTTGGTTAAAACGTCTCCTTGCTTCCATTATACGGGGATGATTATGTCCATGGTTTAAAACACTCATGCCTCCGGAAAGATCTAATATTTTTCTGCCACATTCAGTATAAATATACATACCCTCAGCCCTTACTATTTTATATTCATCAAAACCCAGCACTCTCAGAAAAAATCCTATCCCCGGGTTAATATATTTTGAGTAAAGACCGGCAATATTTTTCTGTGGAAGATGTTCTGCTTCCGATAATTGAATGAGGTTATATTTCTTCATTTATTTACCAGTATTAATGCCTGCCTTACGTAATCTTTCACCTGAAATTATGGCCTGGACATTGGCAGAATCCCCTGGAAATACATATAGCAAGTACTTCTCGGCTTCAACATAGCTGCCTTCAACAATTGATATCTCGGCTAATTTTAAAGAGACTGTTTTCTTTTGTTCCGGCATTTTACCGGTTACTTTAAAAACCTTTTCCAATGTATCCTTACTCCACTGGTTATTCCCCAGCCGCAAAATATCATTAGCTTCATATATAAAGTAGTTTTTCTTTAACAAATATTCCCTCCTAGGGAAATAACCATTCAAAGGATAAGCTGCTATATCAACTGCCCTAATTGCCATAAATATCAGAAGAGCCGCGCAAATAATAACCCCTAGTTTCTTACGCTTCTTTTGCATTGTATCTAAGGTATAAGCTGCTAAGATAATTCCCGAGATCATGCCAATGCATCCCCAATCCAGGCTGCCTAAGTTCCAAAAACTCTGTATTATGTTAGATCGCCTGATAAAACTAAAGGCGATAAAGTTAAAAAGAAAACAAACAATAAGCATTCTTATAAAAGGTTTTTTATCCCTCATCCATTTTATTACAGAAATAAGTATTAAGATTCCTAACGCAAAATTCATCATGGTATATTCATTGTCTAAGCTAACGGCAACATAATCAAAAATCTTGGGTAAAGGCTTAATTATAAGCAAAATCAATTCCCCTAAATACAACCCCACTGCATTCAGGCTTATTCCAAAGGTAGACTCGTCGAGAATGTAACCATATCGCGTAGCGGCAGGGTTAAGGCTTGCATATAAAAGCGGCGATACCACAAGGAAAGAGATTATGAATGAAACCCAAAGCTCTTTTTTCTTTAGCCATAGCCTTACTTCCGGACAAGTCGCCAAGAAGATAATATAAATAGGCACTAAAAAAACGGCATTTTCTTTAAACCAAAAACCCATCCCTATAACAACTCCGTTCAATAAAAGCAATTTTTTATTATAATCCTTTAGCGCTTTATAAAACAGCCATAAAGAAAGGACGGCCATACAGATTACAGCAGGGTTAGTGACATCGGCAATCCTGGAGGTAGTTAAATTGAATTGACACAGGGCAAATAACGATGCCGCAAGGAGAGCCACCGGCGTGCCTAAGCCCAGCCTGGCAAGGAGATAAATTAACAAAATATTTATTGTCCCTATTATCACAAAAGGGATTCTGGCTCCTAAAAGATTGTCTCCAAAAATATCCCATCCGGCTCTTACAAGATATTTTCCCGCCATAGGCGAACATTGGGCCCTGGTATCGATCAAAGGCAGGTTAAGATTCTTAAGGCTAAATGATATTTCTCTAGCCGCTGGAAAGTCATGATGTCTTTCATCCCAGACAACGCAGCAATTTGAAGCGGCATAATATCGCAGCGCAAAGCCAATAATAACAATGCCGAGCAATATTAATTTTCTATATTTTTCTAACATAGGAATATCTGGTCTTCGATATTATTATCCCGTTGCGCGCAATTGCGGCAGATTTTAATATCATTTATTTTATTCTTGATCTCCGCGCGGAAATTACGGTAATTTTTACTCTTCCATATTTGTTTAAAACCCAGGTACCTGCCTTCATAAAAGACCCTTCCCATAGGATGGGTCTCTCCTATATCTTCCACGCATGGAAAAACAAGCCCGGAATAACGGATCAAGGCGCCTTCCCAGGGATTATTACAACGCTTAATTAGTCTTATGGCATCTTTATCAAGCACGTAGTCCTTATTATTAGGCAAGATATCATCACGATTTAACAAATTGAATCTTCGGAAATTTATCTTTTCCTTATCAACCCTTAAAAAAGTAATTTTATTAACGCCTAATTCTTCTGAAAACTTCTTAACTTTTCCCAGCTCTCTTTCATTTCCCCTCATAACGATAAACTGCAGTTCAATAAAAGGGGTAAGCGAGCTAAGCTTTTCTTTTGCGGAAACAAGGGCTTTAATATTTTCCATTACTTTTTCAAAATAATCCACGCCATGATATAAAGAATAGGTTTCGGCAGATCCGCCGTCAAAAGAAACCACAAGATAATCCAGGCCGCAAGAAACAAGCTCCTCAGCCCCCGAAGGAGATAAAAGAGACAAATTTGAGCTGATCGCAACAATTATATTTTTCTTTTTTGCATATGAAATCATGCGGAAGATATCCTTATGGAGCAATGGTTCTCCAAAATTCCACAACCGCAAGGATAAAAGAAAATCCCCTATATCGTCGATAATCTTGAGATAATGTTCAAACGGCATATGCTTACCTCTAACAATTTCCCCCTCATCGCGATAGCCATCTGAGAACCTTTCACATTTTACGCATTCATAATTACAGCTTCCTGTCGGCTCAATATTTATATTGAAGGGCAGACCTAAGCAATCTTTCATCTTTAAAAACAGCGATATTTTAACTAACAGAAAGTTTGCTATTTTCTTGGGGCTCAAAAAAAGTTTTAGGATGCTCTTCAAAAGAACCCGTAATTCTAAAATGGTGTACCTGCGGCGCAATATTCTTATTTGCATATTATTAATACTAAGATTTTACCGATGCAACTGTTTCAACGCATTGAATATACTTTGGCTGTTTAATGAAAAAATCAGGTTATTTTCAACCCCGCAGGCATGGGAACAAGATTTACAGTCAGCCAAAGGAGTCATTTTATCCCAAGACTGGCGGAATCCTTTTTCCAAGACATTTATCCCCGGATGCTGTCTCAATGCTCCCCAGCCGCAAGCATGCAAAGAACCATCTACTTCCAAATGCCCAAAGGCGCGACCCGCCCAACAACGATACCGCTTTGACGGATTGACATCGGTTATGCGGTCATCATAAGGCCATTCCAGGGCATTTTTAAGGTATGCCAAAGAAGAACCTATCGGAGCGCCGGATAATTTTAATTTAATCAACTTCCGAAATATATCTTTTCTTTCTTCACCGGACAACATTAAATCTTTTATCTCATTTATATGAGGGTGGAGATACCCCGGTAATCCAGAGAAAAACTCCAATCTGTTGAAATTAGCCAGGATGCCTTCTCGTTTGGAGAAATCGACGATATCGTCAATAAAGCCTGCATTCCAGCGGGTTAGAGTTGTCGAAGTCCATACCCTTATTCCTGCCTGCTTAAGCGCGCACAATGCGTTTTGCACCTCCGCCACATTGCGCTTTCCTCTTAAGCGCGCATGCACCTCTGGAGGCCCATCATAAGATAAAAAAACTAGATCTATCCCTTTTAATTCTTTTACGCGCGCGGCAATCTCAAAACCATTGGTAGACATTCCGACAAAAAAACCCAAGCCCTTGGCATAATTTATAATTTCACCGATATCCTCCCTCAACATTGGCTCCCCGCCGGTAAGATGCAAACGTCTGACGCCGCAGTTTTTCATATCCGAAAGGATTGTTTTCAAGGATTCTACGCTCAAGCCGTCTTTTTCAGGCATGTTTTGGACACGGCAATAAACACATGAATTATTACAACGATAAGTCAACACCAGATACACACTAAGCGGCACCCTGTAATTTGGACACAAATGCATTTTAATTACTTGCCTGGAGAAATACGCTATATCAATTAATTTCATAAAAATACCCGCAAAATTATTCGAAGAATATAAATGAATAATCCCCTTTATAGCCAAACTTATCGAAAATCCAAATCCACTCCTGCGGCGTATAAAAACATTCGCATGTAAGCTGCCAGCATAATAAATTATTCTTTTCTTTCTCGCTCCGGTAAGACTCAACAACAATATAGCTATTTTTCCTTTTTACCCTTTCTATTTCTTTTAACGCCTGTTCTAATTCAAAAACATACAAATAATGCAATGTATTAAGCGAGATTATCAGATCAAAATAACCCTGCGGATAAGCTAACTTGCAGGCAGAGCCCAAATCAAGAAATGACTTAACCTCTTCTTTAGCGTGCTCCAATGCATAATTGGACATATCCAGGCCCCTGATCTCTAACTCCGGGACTATTAACTTTAATTCATATAAAAGGAACCCTTTCCCGCAGCCGATGTCTAAAACCCGCTGGCCGGGCTTAAGGCCATAGTATCCAACCAATTTCTTAGCCATGGATTTCCATCTGCCGTCATAAGAATAGCCGCCGTATCCATATTTTCTATCACCGTCCCAATAATCTTTGCCGAGCCTCTTGGCCACCTGAGCGCATTCTGCTTTATCGTATTTGATGACCCGTTCAAGGTAATCCCGTTTTGTTTTGGTATGCAGATTAGATATAAAATCAATATGCCCCATAATAAACTCCCTTAAAAAATAAGTTTCATTGTTTATCTAAGAACTTTATGTCTACGGAAGTATGCCCGTATTCTTGGAACCTGTTCGTTTTAATCTTTATATCGCAAGGGTTACAAAACCCATAATCTCCGCAAACACGGTACTTATCTTCTGCCTTAAAGTTATCGTCAGAAAGCTTTCCCAGGACATTTATGCCGCGATACATATCATGATGGCACTTAAAAACTCTTGCCTGCGGGTCAACAAGCAATTCTGTGGTCTTGCACAAAACATTTCTTTTTGTATTCTTTAAACAGGCATCTTCATATTTATATGAACCGTAAAGTTTTCCATCGTATTCCCCAAGAAATTCTTTCGTCCTGAAATCTATCCCCTCTTTCTTACATTCCTCTTGCGCTTTAAGAATATGCTCCTTGTAATAAGGATGCAGAACACTCCAGATACCTATACTATATCCTTTTTTAAGTATCTTTAACACTTTATCCATAGTTTCTTCCAAGTCCATAGTCTCCGGATGATAACTTACCCTTATAGAAGAATATGGCGCATCACGTTTTATCCTGCCAGGATCCACTAATTTGATAAACTTTTCTATATCAAAACTCAAATTAGTAAGAATATCGATATTTAGCTCTGGTTTTAGATTATTGATAATATAGATGAAATCCGGATGCATGCCCGGCTCCCCTCCCTGTAAAGAAACCGGGAGGTCTTGGTGGCAAAGTAGCCGGTTAAGCAACCTCACCCATTCTTTTCCGGATATGATCCGGCGTTTTAAGAGGCTCCCTCCAAAATTGTTTACGCAATAACTACATTTCAGGTTACAACCAAAAGTAAGAAAAACTCCAATGTAATTATATGAAACCGGCAAAATTATTTGCTTCATTTTCGATTATACGAAATCTAAGTGTTCTTTATAAATATCAATAAAATCAGACAATACCAGATTCTTGGAATGCTGGGTACAATGATGCAAGCAATCTCTGTTTGGATTTAATTTTAGAACCTTATTTCTTGATTTTTTACCAAACCATAGCTTAAGGAAACTCATATTTTTGATGGAACCCAATTTTCCTTTCCTGGTATATGCTTTATCCTGACAGGCGTAAATATTTAAGTCTGCTCCGATTACTGTCATGCACTGCATGAAATAACAACGGCTATAACCTTTATTATAACTTGTATCAACCCCTTTAAAATAGTCAAACTTGTTGATAATTTCAAAACCATTACCAGTAAAATCGGCTACACCTTTTGAGATCTGTTTTTTGATTAAATTTAAAACCGGACTGTAATGCCTCATGTTTTCTTCCCTGCTGGTGCTTATTACGGCTTCAGAAAGCTTAACGTATCTTACGCCATTTCTCTTCATTAATCTTAAGAATCGATAAATCTCCGTGCAATTTTCTTTTGTCACAATAAAGTTTACTCCCAACCGGCACTTATCTTTTTTATTTTCTACAAAACAGCGGATATTCGCGCATATATTGCTAAATTCTTTCGTGCTGACGCCCCTTAATCTGGCATACGTATCCGGGTCAGCCGCATCCATGGAAATACGTACCCAGTCAGCCTGCTTGCCAAGTATCTCTGCTGTTCTTCCTTTCAACAGGCTGCCATTGGTCAAAACTCCGATCCTTACGCCAAGAGAAAACAATCTTTCAACAGTTTCATTAAAATAAGGATAGCACAGCGGTTCCCCGCCTCCGGAAAATGTTACGGCCTTAACCCCCATACGGCCAAAGTCCGTTATTATTTCTTTCATTTTACCTTCAGGTATTTGATCATTCTTCTTGAAACACTGATTAAGATACAACTTATCATTTCGATAACAGCAATAGCGGCAATTATGGTTACAGCGGTTAGTCGGTTTCAAACGTATATGGATTGGCGATGAGAGTACCCCTCTTTCTATATCGTTTATCTTAGAGCTAAAATGAAGAATCTTGAGGTCTGAATATAATTTAGGCATTTTTAGTCAATATAGTATTAATAAACTCTTTCGCTATCTTACCTTCTTCAGGGGCCCAAGAAGCAAACTCTCTGCTCTTTGGCCCTCTAAAGGGGCCTCTAATCACTTCATGGAAAACAACAAAATCAGACAGCGGGATAATAGTATGCCACACATTTTCTTTTACCCTGCACACGATATGCCCCTGAGAACCATTTTGCTTTACAAAAATTCTTTCTGAAACTAACCCGTTTGCATTAAAAATAACAAGATAAAATGCCCCCTCAATAACATGTATTGATTCATCTTTTTCTTTGTGCCTGTGCGGTCTTATATAGCTGTTTTTACATAAAACGATCACCATTTCCTGCAGCGGGTCTTTTTCGTTTTTATGCAGACACAGCCTGGCCCTTCTAAGAGCAGCCAACTGCGCCCGATGCTTCAGCTTGTTGATTTCTTCTTTATTTATTTTTATGATTCGCCCATGCCCGAATTTTTCCTTAATCATATTATGTACCTTTATGTTTTTGTTTACTTGCCGGATTACCGGTTAAATTTTGTTTTTGATATTTTTTAAAGTTGCAACTACATATTGTAAATTATCTTTTGGTTGATCAGGTCCGCTTGGTAAGATAAGCCCGGATTTAACGTAGCCCTCTGATCGCCTATAGTGTTTCTTTGACAGATCGGGCAGTAATTCACAAACCGGGCGGTCAAACGGCTTAGTTAAAATACCCTTGCGCTTTAGCAATTGAGATACTTTATCTCTTTGCCTGCATAGCACTTCTGTCCACAAAGGAATCTCCCCTTCTTCTACACGCGCCTCTATCATATGAATATAATCCAGGAATTTTAATTCGCTTCGATAAAAAATATAGTTGTCTTTTATGGCTTTAATTTTTTCCCGTACTTTTTCAAACTGGCTTAAGCCGATAGAAGCTAAAATATCGTTAAACTTGAAATTAAATCCCGGGGTCAACAAACGATCCCGTTTTGTAATACCATAATCCCTGATTGCTTTTAATTTATCAAATAGTTTCTTGCTTCTGGTAACTACCAAACCGCCTTGCACCGTAGTGATAAGTTTTGTAATTGCCAAAGAAAATATGCCCATATCTGATTGAACGCCCAGGCAGCCTGAAGAATTACGGGAACATAATGCTTGTGCGGCATCCTCTATCACCGTAATACCATGCTTTTGTCCAAGCTCATAAATACAGCCTATGTCAGCGGCCATGCCGTTTAGATGTACCGGTATGATCGCTTTAGTTTTACCGGTTATAGCCTTTTTTACTTGTTCCACGTCAATAAGAGGCCTCAAACAGCCGACATCCACTAATTTTATCTTAGCACCCAAAAGCCGCGGGGCAAGCGCCGTAGCTACAAATGTTAAATTAGGAATTATAATTTCATCTCCCGGTTTAATTCCGGAGGCAAGTAAAGACATAAGTAACGCAGAGCTCCCATTGATAGTCAATACGGCATATGGAACATCAAGGAGTTTCGCTAAACAGCTTTCCAGTTTATGCGTCACTGGCCCTTGCGTGATATTTCCGGATAGAATAGATTGTTCAATCTTTTTTATCTCGTTTTTCCCAAGATCTGTCTTCCACCAGGGGATCATATATTTTTTCATAGTCCATTCCATGATTCCAGTATCCGGTTTAGCCTTAAGCCTAAAAGTAAATTAAAATCTATTGTTGATCCTGACCAGCAGCTTCGGCATGGGTAAGGAAGCTGTAAGCCCTTAAGAGTTATTTTAAGGTTTCGCTCAACCTTAACCAAATAATTCTGCGATTCCGGAAACATGTCACAAATGAATATTTTACCATCAGGGCTCAAAAATGTAGAGAATAAACTTACCAGGCAAACTATTTTTCTTGGGCACGGCCAATGGTAAAGGTGTCTTAAACCTGCCAAGCTGTTAATAATGTGGTTGTTCTTTTTAGATTTTTCTTTAATAAGGAAGGAAACGGCTTCTCTGAAAACTGCAGTTGCCGCAAGTTCGGAAGAGATGTCTTTATCAATATTACCGCAATGCGTTTGGTCTGCCGGCTGAAAAGACACTCCGATATTATATTCTTTTGCAATATCAAGAATATGAGCCAGATGGGCAGAAGATTCATTGTGTCTTGAAATTACGGTAGTTATACTTACATTTAAATCCTCTCTCTTACATACCTCTATGGCCTCTATAACTTTGTCATAAGCCCCTTCCCCTCTAACCCGGTCGTTTAATTCTTTCGGTCCGTCAAGGCTTAACTTTAACCTGTCAATACTCCTGAGTTCTCCTATCCTTTGTTTTACAAATATGCCATTAGAATTCATTGACACAAACATTCTTTTGTTTTTGCAGAATTTAATGACCTGACCGATATCGTCTCTTAAAAGAGGCTCTCCTCCTGAAATAACAATAAATCTTGTGCCTAAGTGATAAAATTCATCAATCAAAGAAAGCAGTTGATCCGTTTCCAATTCCCCCGTTTTTCTTTCATGGTAACCACAATACCTGCAGCCTAAATTGCATCTATAGGTAACATGTAAAACTGTAATTAGGGGAACTTTACTTCTAAATATAACCGCTTTGGCGGCCTTCCAATAAATAAATATTCCATCGGTAAGATTCATAGTTAACTGCCCCCTGCCACGGCCTTGACCGCTTGAGCGATCCTGAATAAATCTGATTCATCCATCTCGGGGTAAATCGGCAGATGAATCATCCGGTTGACCGCATCAAAAGCATTCTTGGTTTCATTTGTCTCCTGGAGGCCTGCTAAATACGGCCCCACTGACATATTCCCCCTATGAGTGTCTATCCCTATTTTACGCAATCGACTCCGAAATAACTGACGATTATCGGCCCGGATTACAAAACTTGAATAGATATTCTCTCCAAAATCAGCCGGCGCTGGAAGCTCTATCCCGGAAACGCCTTCCAAATATTTAAGAAGCTTATTACCATTATAAATCCGTTTTTGGTTTAATGGTTCCAGCCGAGATAACTGGGAAAGGCCGATCCTGCCATGAAACTGACCAGGCAGATAAGAAATTGTCTTTTTAGGTGTTTTATAATCACCGGGCGATTCACTTGTCAAGGCTTCTATCAAATCTATGCCGAAACGGTCAAACAACTTTAAGATAAAAACCATAGCAGGATCCCATAGCCAGGGCCTGGTTACAAAACGCATCCCGGAAGCATAAAGGATATCTTTTGTTAAAATGATATTCCCGATAGGAGGTGACTGCCCCATCCACGATGCGATTCTTTCCGCAAGGGCATATGATTCTGTAACAGCCATGCCCATACCTAATACTGAAAGGTTTTTATGCGGGGAAAACGAGAATATTGCCGCCCGGCCAAAACTCCCCGCCCGCTTTTCTGAATAAGATGCTCCACAGGATTGAGCGCAATCCTCTATAATAACCAAATTATAACTGGCAGCTATTGCCGTTATGCGTTTCATGTCGCATATACGGCCATATAGGTGTACCGGGAAAATTGCTACAGTAGATGCAGTAATGGCTGATTCTATTTTATCGGCATCGATACAATACGTCTTTGGATCAATATCCACAAACCGTGGCTGTAACCCAAACTCCCGGAAAATCTCGGGAATGCAATGAAAGATCAGGGACGGCAATATTATTTCGCCGCCTTCCGGTAATTCCAACGCATGCAATATCCCTTTTAACGCTACTCTTGCTGAAGGAGCAGGCACGGCGCAGGGAACACCAATATAGCCGGCAAACTGCTTAGCAAACACAGCAAGGCTATCCTTGCTCCCGGTATTATGCCGGCGAGTAAACAAAGCGGACTGGATATCTTTAATGGTAAGTGAAGGTATAAAACGAGGGATATTTTTCATAGTCAGATATTCTTAAGCCAGGCTTATCTGGTCGTTGGAATTATTATCTCTTTTTTCACAACACGAACATGTCGGCAATGCCTCTAAATTAACTGCGATCTGGTTACGAAAACTCATGTAATTTTGGTTATTCCAGATATTTCTAAAACCGGCGTATCGGCCGTCCAGGAATAGATTCCCCATCGCATAAAACTGCCCAATATCAAAACAACAGGGGATTACTTTACCTGAATAACGTATCAAAGTTTCCTCCCAGGGGATACGGCAAGAATTAAACCGCTTTCGCTCCTGGCTGCTGTAACAAAATATTTTATTTATAGGCAACAGTTCGTTAACCGAACTAAACCTGCCCAATTTATCAATACTCAGACGGTCTGCCTGCAGCTTCAGATGGGTCATCTTATTCACACCCAGTTCTTTTGCGATTCCGGAAATATCCCTGATTTCATGTTCATTTTCCTTCATCACTATGAATTGCAGCTCAATAAAGGGCAGCTCGGAACGAAGCTTTCTTTTCTCTTCTGTCAAAGCCTTTATATTATTTATTACTCTTTTAAAATAATCTTTCCCATGGCAAAGCTTATAAGTTTGTTCAGATGCCCCATCGCAGGATACAATCAAGTAATCTAACCCTGATGCTACAGCTTTACGGGGTTTATCCCCTTCCAAAAGAGACAAATTTGAGCTGACTACGACAAAAATATCTTTCTTTTTGGCATATTCGATCATCAAAAAAAGATCATTATTGATCAAAGGCTCGCCATAATTCCATAGGCGCAGCGTAAAAAGGACGCCTCCTATCTCATCGATAATTTTACGGTAATTCTCAAAAGGCATATCTTTCTTTCCGGATACCAAACCATCATCCGCATACAAATCCGTAAATTGTTCGCACTTAATACACCGGTAGTTACAATCCCCGGTAGGTTCAATGAGGATATTAAAAGGTAAACCTAAGTTTCTCTTAATCCTAAAAAACAAAGACAGCTCAACTAGAATAAAATTAATTACTTTGCGGTAGTTTAATAAAATCTTCAGCGCCGCCTTTCTAAAAATATAAAGTTCCGAAAAAGTGTAACTTCTACGTACTATTTTCATTTTTTTAAGCGCATCTCATAAGCCAGCTTTAATAAGGACACCGCTACTCCGGAAATGTTAGTAAAATTAAAGGCTTTGGTCTTGGCGCACTTATCGAACTTATCTTCTACCGGAACTTCTACATAGGTACAGCCGGATTTTATTAATTTTACCAGGATCTCAGCCTGAAAAGCGTAACTGTCTGTCTTAAGATCAATAGAATTGACTGCCGACCTTTTACAAAGCACATAATGATTATAATATTTCAGATCCAAACCAAATATAAAATTCACAAGGACAGTAAAAACCCTGGAAACGCTTCTCCTGAACAAAGACCTTTCCCGGCTATTAGTCATATAAGGAATGACCAAATCCTTAACACCTGCTAAAGCGAATATTTTATCCAGATTTTCCCCGGTAATGTCATTTTTTCCGTTTATGCGCATCAGGTAGTTCATTCTTGCCAAGCTGGCCCCTTTTTTATAAATACCCCCTACGCAAATCGGTTTTTTATGGTGGAAGACCCGGATACAATCATAAGTATCTGCCAGTTTATCGGTTATTTCGCCAGTTTTATCCGTACTTCCATCATCAAAGATAATGATTTCATACTCGGAAAAATTTCTCCTGAGGGCATTAAGAATAGTTTCTATGGTATTTGCAATGTCCTTTTCTTCATTTAGAGCAGGAACAATAACGGAAATAGAATCTTTACCTGTCATGTCTTCTTAAATTTATAATAAAAAATACAGCCATGCAGAAGGCTGCACTCAATGAAATAACCACCCCGATATACCAAATTAACGGCCTGAACCTCAACCGAATCCGGTGCTCTCCGTTTTCCAGCCAAATTCCACGCTGGCAGTAATTCACCCGGTATATTTTTATAGCCCTGTTTCCATCAAAGGCTTCCCAGCCCGGGAACCAAACTTCGGTCAGGACCATCATTGAAGGTATTTTTATATCTACCTCTATTTTTATTTCATTTGGATTTGAAAAATCTAATTTTCTGATAATATTATTGTTTTGAAAATCTTCAAAATTAAAAAGAGCATTTGCGATATGGGCTTTTCTTGCAATATCTTTATAATTAGGGCTGATAAAAACGGCTTTTCTTAAATCACCCGATACCAATTTTCCAAATTCTTCCTTTTCATCAACAAAAACTATGTTGTTAATAGTATATACTCTGGGGATGGCTTTATCATTTATATGTATATACTTTGCGGGCTCACCATTAATTGAAAAACATTGTTCCTGCCGGAATACCTTTCCGCAATAACGGGTCAGAAAATACTTTACCGAAAAATTATTTAAAAATTCGCTGCCAGGAGGCAAATTCCCTCCCCCTTCGTAAAACATAGACTGATCCATTGGGCGGGCATATGCGGCCTCAATGGCATTCTTAAATCTTTTTTCCAAAGGGAAGGGCGGCTCCCCCATAAGCGCAAATCCTTGATTTAAATAAACCAAATTATCATAAAAAGGGTATTCGGAAGCAATGCGCATAGAAGAATCGATTTTGGGAAATATATCTGATGTCATCTGTTTAAACATAACGTGCTCAGGCGGTCTCATAAACCTAACATTATGAGGCAGGAAGGCGCGCGAGTTTGACTGGGCCTCATTAAAGGTACATCCATAGAATGCTTTAATTCCAAAGAAAAATGACTCTGAGATTATGAGAGCTGCCATTAGATAAGCGAATTTTCTTATAGCAAGAAGGCGAATTCCCAAGATTATGAATATCGATACCATGAGCCAATAAAAAAGAGAAAAAACAACCGGCCTTTTCTCCACATACCCGTTAATCAATCTGCAAAATAAAACCGGACTTACTTTATACGATTCTTTATTAATATTAATTGCGCTGGAACATTGATTAATACGCCAGACCTTATCATAGAGGAAACAGTGGTCTTGATTATTCCAATAACCAATGCGGCCTTCTCCGGAAACAGGAAGAACCCACAAGAATTTATTGGGAGGAACGTCAACCTTAAACTCAGCCCATCCTTTCTCCAAAATGGCATACTTTCCAATCAATACGCCTTCCGCCGGTAATACATTATGATTGTCGGCATAGCGTATTTCTCCTTGCGAAGCCCCGTCAAAAATTACCCTTATTCCCTTCACCCTGGCTGTCTTAGGGGTATATATTCCAACAGGTTCGCGCGGAGAGAAAAAATCATTTACTTTAACATCTAATCCGGACGACCAGGAATTTCTCCCTTCTTTATTCCCATATAAGAATAAGACTCCGGTTACCGCCAGAATAGATACAAAAACGTATACCAGGGATAACTTGAACAATTTACGTTTTAACTCCGGGAAACCGCAGGAAGTAAGAAAATTTACCCCGCAACCGATCAACAAACTGGCGGCAAAACATTGAATCATTCTATAACGAATAGGATATGGTAATATCCTGATTACAGGCATCCAGCCAATAAATAACCGATAAAATGGGGTATTGCCTCCCAGCACGCAAAGGACAGAAAATAAATACAGGGACAAACCTAATATAATAAGATTACGTTGACGCCTATTTTGTGCGATGAACGGAGAAAACACGATAGGAATTATGGCCGTTATAAAAATCATAAATGTAATTGCCATCCCCCCACTCATATTCGCATCCCAAAACATTAAACGCTCAAATATAAAGTTAGCCCCCGTGATATTACCGAAGAAATTTGGCAGCAGCAATGTTATTAAATAGGCAGGCCCCATATTTCCGGGCCCATGAGAAACAGCATTTGCCAGATTTAAATCTAAATGAAGATTTGTAAAGCTTAAACCCTGCATGACAGGCAACAAATATATTGCGCTAAGGGCGGTTCCCAAACTAAACATCAAAGCTGCTATGCCTGCCGGCTTAGCTAAATTAAACTTACCTCTTAAATCACGGTTTTCAGCCGCAGACAGAAGAATAAACCCAAACCAGATGAATATTACAAAAGGCATATACTGCAATTTCCCCCCAAACCAGATAAACGCAAAAATCAAAGCCCCTAAAAACAATTTCCCGGAACTAAATCTTTCTACGCACTTTGTATAGACATAAATTAACCATGGCAGCCAAGCCTGCATTATAAGATTATCCTGCGAAACATAAGCATAGGCAAAAGAGGGGCTATACATATAGACAAAAGCTCCGGTAAATGAAGCTGCCCAGTTGCATCTTGCTATTCTTTTCAATAATAAAAACATCCCTGCAATAGCAATAAAATAATGCAAAAACAGAGGCAGGAGACAAATCGCCCAATATGCGTTGTCCAAATTTGTTAAATCAGCAAAATAAATAAATGGCCAGAGAAGAAAATAATAATTTTCTCCCGAAAAGATAAAAGAATAATGAGGCAAGGCTCCGCACCAAACATGCGGGTCCCATAAAGGTAAGAGCCCCTTTTGAAGATTTTGCGCAAAGAAATAATGGCGTATCCACTCAGACATAGCCTGGTCATTGTGAAATATGCCTTTCCACTTGATAAAAACCGGAAAAAAAAGAACCGCGACCGATGCGAACAAAAGTAAAATTGTACCCAGGGACTTTATCTTTTTATCCATCCTAAAATAGTACTTAAGATACTGCCTGCGTCGAGATTACATGTTTTCCTCAAAGATTCCCTTCCCCCGTATTCAGCGCAAAATTTATCAGGTATGCCTAGAAGTTTCAGCCGGGGGAATTTTTCCATTTGAGATAAAAATAAAGCCGCTATATTTTCTCCTATGCCTCCTGAAAGACAATGCTCCTCTAATACAACAACATGAGATAAGCCCTTAACCGCGCAAATCAACTTTTCGGCGTTAATCGGTTTCAGCTTAAACAGGTCAATTACCCCGGAGTCAACCGAATGTTCCGATAATTTTTCTGAAACTTTTAATGCCGTATAAACCATGTTTCCGGATGCAATTATACATAAATCTTTTCCTCCCTTAACGACAGAAAAACCTGCGCGCATATTAATTTCTCCGGAATCCTTGTAAATAGGCGGGTATCCAGTTCTATCGAGCCGGATATACGCCGGCCCATGTTCTTGAGAAGATTTCCTGGCTATCTCTGAAGCGGAAAGATTATCACTTGGGCTATAGATTATCAAATTAGGTAAGGCACGCATCAAGGCGATATCTTCTGTCCCGTGATGGGTTGGCCCAAGAGTAGAATAATCAAATCCCGCTCCTGTCCCTACTATCTTTACCGGAAGATCCATGCAACAAATATCCACCCTTATCTGTTCATAACAACGCATCGCAAGAAACGGGACTATCGAATAGATATAAATTGTTTTGCCGGTTAAGGCCAATCCGGCAGAAAGCCCAACCATATTTTGCTCTGCTATCCCAACATTTATGTATTGATTTGGCAATGATTTCTTAAATTTATCGTGGCATATCGCGCCTATATCGGCGGTTAATAATAAAATGTCTTTATTTTTAAGCGCCATGTTAAAAAGAGTATCAAAAAAAACATTTCGCATTCCTTTAACCAAGGACCCCATTAATGGATGTCCCCCTTTCAATAATTAGTGTTCTTCTCAACAAGAAGCAATTCTTTCAACGCGATCTTTAATTCATTTCCGGAGGGGATTCGATAATGCCAGATGGGTTTATTTTCCATGAAAGATACGCCTTTGCCCTTTGTAGTAACGGCAATTATAGCTAACGGCTTAGAGGAATACCGGTTATGCACACAGCCTAAAACAGGCAAAAGCTTCTCAAAAGAATGGCCCTCTACTATAATACTCTCCCAGCCGAATGCTTCCCATTTCTTACTCAAAGCTTGAGCCGACAATCCTTCTTTTAAGAAATCTGTCGCTGAAAGCTTATTATGATCAATAATAACGGACAGATTGTTTAAGTTGTGCCGGGCAGAAAATAAAGCCGCCTCCCAAATCATCCCCTCCTGGCATTCGCCATCTCCCAAAAGCACTACGGTAACATATTCCTCTTTATCCAATTTTGCCCCCAAAGCTAAACCAGAACCAACTGACAGGCCATGGCCTAACGAACCGGAAAGTACATCTATGCCGGGGGTCTTTAACTCGGGGTGAACACCTAAATGGCCGCCTTCCTGAATAAACTTATCCAGACGCGAGCTTGGGAAGAAACCAAGATCTGCCAGAACGGCATAAAGCGCAATCGCGGCATGACCTTTGCTTAATACGAACCTGTCTCTTTTTTTATATAAAGCATTGCCGGGCTTGACCCGTAAAACACCTCCCTGATAAAGAGAAACTAATATTTCAACGCAGGAGAATGCTGAAGCGATATGCCCTGATCCAGCTTTTAGCGCCATATCAAGAATTTTCCTTCTTATTGAACCTGCTTTTTTTGACAACTGAAGATATAACTTTGACTGCGGGCTGTTATGCATCATAAGAAATTCCGGTAAACAACAAACTAAATAAAATTATGATGGAGAACGCGGTTCTGCAAAGACCACAAATAACGATTAGCCTCATCCTGTCTGCATGATTTTCTACACTTATCAATATCCCATTCCCTGTATATCTTATTTAATATGATTTTCCGTTTCCGGCTTTCTAAAATATCACTGAAGCTGTTCTTGTAAATGCTGCCCAACGCAAAATCTTTTCTACCCACAAACGCGTTGCAAGGAAAAACATCGCCTTTTGCGGATATGTGAGCTATAAAATCAAACCCAAGACATTTTTTATACGGCTTAATTTCATTCAGCTTATCAAAAGAATTCGCCCTGAAGATAATCTGAAAATCTTTCTTTGCATATGCTGGAAGTTTTCTCTGCAGGTTATGATAATCATTATAAACTTCCCGGATAGGGCCGCTATTTATACTTAAAGGGTGAGGGGAAAATGGCTTAATGACCAGATAATCTACTCCTATATCACGTAAAAGATTCGCTAATTTATATACCTGCTTACTGTTATATTGCAATAACACTAATTGCACGCCGAGGACGCAGGCATATTTATTTTTCCTCTTTATATTAACCGCATGTTTAAGATTATTTAAAACTGTTTGAAAATCCTTTGCTGTCGTTCCATGTATCAACGCGTAGTTTTTAGCTGAGCCTGAATTTAAACTTACGCGCAACCATGAAAGATCGGGTAATATCTTTTGACAGACACGCTGATCCAGAAAAACGCCGTTTGTAGACAGGGCGACATCGATTCTTTTCTTTTTTGCGAAACCTACGAACTCTGACGCCTTTGGATGTAACAGCGGCTCCCCCTCTCCGGAAAATAATACCGCCTTGACTCCTCCCCTGGCTGCCTCCGAAAGGAACTTCTTAAGGCAAGCCTCTTTTAACATGCTCGGCTTGTATTTTAAATAATCAAATGCGCAGAATATGCACCTATGATTACAGCCGCCGAACAGCCCCATCTCTACATAAATTGGGAAAATATCTTTACCACCAAGCCATTGATTAAGCGTAGAGACATGATACATCAGCTTATGGCTGTCAAGTTTAAAATTATCCATTTTTATATTAGTTAATATACCCTAATAAACGGAGGCGTTCTTTTATGATTTCTTCTTCCTTCGGAGAACGAACTATCCTTGAGGATACGTCTTTTCCATTCTCATAAGTATCGACATACTTCAAAGGGTTTTCTTTGAGCAGTTTTGGAGAAATAGCGCTAGCCAAGATATTTCCCTGCATATCCCTTGCTAGAGGCAAACCTAACAGATATAAAGTTGTAGGCACTATATCATAAATACTAGCATTATTTAACACTTCATGACGCCTTATATTCTTGCCAGACATAATTATTACTGCATCCTGGCTGTCATGAGTTTCTGTGGTGGCATCCCGCGTTAAGAAATCCAACAGCCTGTATTCTTTATTTCCGATCGAAATGTGATAATCTGGCATGTTTTTCATTGGCCTTATTTGCATTGCTAAAACAAAACCAGTCCGGGTGTCAACTACCTGAAAAAGAGGCCTCCCGTTTTCCCGAATCTTGATATTTCCTAAAATCTTCTTAATATTCTCCCTTACGACGGTAAATTCCTCCTTAGAGATATCACCGGATATTCGGATATTCTTCCTAAAATCATACTTTTCCTCCCGGCTCATATTCAACAATCTTATTTCTTTGAAATTATGCTTAATTGTTTTTAACCCCGCTGCCTGAAAGAATTCATCCACTTTTACAAAAAGATACAGCGGCTCATCCGGATTAGTACTTTTAAAACCATGGTCAGAAATAATAATCACTGTCTTATTGCTGCTGTCTTCCTTAAGCAATCTGCCGATAACACTATCACACCACTTATAATAATTCGGAACAAAATCTTTGTACTTAGATATTTCCTCCGGGGATAAACCAAGATTTTCAGGAAACATATATTTCCAATACTGATGTGAAGCCTCATCAATACCTATTAGATAAAGGCAAAAGAAGTCGAATCTACTTTTTTTATACAAATATTCAGCGATATTTGCCATAAAACTATCTGTTTCGGCAAAAGATACCCGAGGATCGTTTAAATTACTGTCAAGATTATCGAACACCTCTTTTGTGCAAAAAGTATTTAAAGGAGGTTGGGCGTACAGTGGCGAGGAATAAGCATCCTTATGTATCTTTACCCTGTCCGAAACCATAATACCATTTACTTTTTCAGCAGGCCATGTGACCCGGTAACCTACCACCCCTACTTTTCTTTTATGGGCACTCAGGATATTCCATATAGCCTTAACCTTCCTCATGCTGCTAGTGGGAGGAATCAACTCTTGGGAATAAGGATCAGGTATTAGGTAACTGACAATTCCATGTAATTCCGGAGGTTTACCAGTGGCCACTGTTGTCCAAATAATATCGCTCCAGGCCGGCTCGAAAGTCGATAATTTCCCCCAGACCCCTTCTTCCAACAAATGCTTCATATTCGGAAGCTTCCCTTCGTCCATCATGGGGGTTATAATCTTCCAGCTGGCGCCATCTAAGCCGATAATAAGTACTTTTGGTTTTTCTTTGTTTATCAGAATACTTAAGAAAATCAAGGATGCAAGAACCGTTGAGATAAGAATAAACAATGTGATTACAACTCTTTTGTAAACAGCACCGAGAATTTTCATACTTTATTATCTCCTATGGATTGCGAACAAATCGAGTATAATGGGGAAAATATCCATAATTCCATGCACCTTGGTTTTTATCTTCTTGTTAATAAAAATAACCCCTGGGATTTCTGCCGGGTCAAACAAATGATCCCCGCTCCATTTTTTGTTGTTATCTTCAATCAAGGAACCCGACATTCCTCCTAAAGCCGTCTGCCAGGAAGCGCGATAACCAGGCTTAAACCCTACAAATAAATCCGGGGCATCCTTGATATTCAACTTGTTATAAACCTGAGCTAAATCATAGGCATTGTTTACGATTTTCTCGCCAGTCTCAGGATCAGCAATCCCTGACAATTTTTCTAACAGCTCCTGCTTTATATATTCTTCTTGAGCCGCATCCACTATTCCGTAGTACTCTCTTCCGGCCTTGTTTAGGTATACCCCTCCAAACCCTAAAGCATACGCCTTAGTCCTTGACCAATCTATTCCTTCTAAGAATTCTATATCTTGGTTTACTCTTTTTTTAAGAAACAGGTAGCCATTATCTAAAAGCCACCTGTTTAAATTCACGCTCCTGCGGAATGGCCCAAACCCGTGATCAGACAAGACTATCAAAACGGTCTTATCATCCAAACCTTTCATAACCTCCCCTACGATGCTGTCGATCTGTTCGTAGTAGTTGTAAATCACATCTTTATACTGAAGGTCATTCTGCATGGATTTGTTTTTATTATCAATGTAGCGCCAAAACATATGCTGAATTATATCCAATGTATCGAAATAGAAAAAGAAGGCTCCAGATTTGTAGCCTTTTAGCTCTTCCCGCAGAATCTTCTTCTTCTCATTCAGCACATCATCCACTTGTTGTAAGAAAACTTTCTCACTAATTCTGCTTTCATTTAAAGACCATATCTCTACCGGGATACCCAGCGTATGGTAATAGCCGATTTTCCCGGACAATTTCCTGGAAAAACCGTGAGGGTATGATACCGGAAAGGGTGCTCTATCTGGATTAAAGTTTATCGGGGTAACATACAATTCAAAATCCGGTTTTATGGATTTAAGATAAAACTTTACTATTCCTGAAACGCTGCTGAAAGGTCCGGTTTTAAAAGATACCTCTTTCCAATCGCTCCAGGAGTCTTTAATTAAGATCAGGCTTCCCCCTTGGAATGACACCGATATACTCTCTGCATCCGCACTTAAGACTATCTTTAACGGTACCGTTGCCTCTACCTGTAAACCTCCGGATAATACTTTCGGACCGTATAATTCCGTCGAGATAACCTCAAAGTTATTCTTTACCTCTATGATCCTGCCCCGGCTCTTTAAATTATCTTTATTCAACGGTTTTGTGGTGTAAAAAGAAAACTTCCCTATGTTACCTAAAATATCAGGAGTCCCCATGCCAGAAAGCATCTTTCCATAAATTCTATCAGGGGGGAAAGTATTGGGACAAAAATAAATATAACAAGGGACTTTATTTTTCGAAAGGGTTACCCAAAAAGGCTCTCCTTGCCTGCGCAGCTTAACTTCGGTTTTCCCCTGCCCCCAGAAGATCTCATTTAAACTTAGAAAAAGAGAGTAATCCTGCGGTTGGCGCATAATAAAATCAAATATGCCATGCCCGGACGGATCCAATCCCGTGGCAAAAGATGCCCAGGCAACTGCCGATTCAGGAGGAATAGTAGTGGCAAGATGAGAATAGCTGCCGTTTTGACGCAAAGCGGCAAAATTAGGAAGTTTCCCTTCATTAATCAGCTTTTCAGTAATTACCGGATCCATACCGTCAATACCCAGGATAATTACTTTATTTTTATTATTAAAACTACCGAAAATCATCTTTCCTCCTATGATTAACCCCGCAAACAAAACCAAAAATATCCAGAAGAATCGCTTAAAAAACCTGAATATAAACTTAAAAAATAGCAGCAAACCGCTCAAGGAAACCAAAAACATCATCCAAAGCCATGAGGTGTTCTGGACAAAAACAAAACCTTTCCCGGGATCAAGGTAGTAACTAATCATTATATATTTAGCCTTTAGGGGATGATCCCCACAGCGCAAATCTCTTTGCCTTTTCTTAAAACAAACCTACCTAAAGCTTCTACCTGACAAAACCTCGTTATAACAACCGGGCTTTGCATAACAATAACCGCTTCCAAAATATCGGGTTTATCAAAATTGGATTTTCCGTAGCAAGTTACTTGGTCCATGAGAGAAGAAATCTTATCGATTTGTTTAATGCTGCAAAGTGTCTGTTGAGTAGAACAGCTAAAGAACAATTCATCCTGTAGACTTACCGGCTGGACACAAAGCATTTTAACGGCTATTTCCAGACAGGGCTTTAGTCGATCGTCCTTATATATCAGCTGGCCACGTTTCAGATCCTGTCTACTGGTCAATTCTAAACCGATGCTCTCCGGGGCCTGGGCCGATAGTTTATTCTTCCCAAAAACCTTTATTGCTGATATCCTGTCTCTGCCGCCCTCCGGAGATATGCGTATTAAATCATTCTTCCTGATCTTACCTGCAGAAATTGTGCCTACGAACACAGGCTTTCCCCGGATCATATAAACATCCTGGATGGGAAAATAAAACTCGCTGCCCTCCCTTTTTTTTATTAACCCTGCCAAAGCATCCAGCGCAGCAATTAAACATGGACCTCTATACCAAGGAATTTTATCGGATTTTTTTGCCAAATTATAACCCTTCAGAGCTGACGCAGGAATAAAATATTCTGCTTTCATACCCATGGAGACGATAAAGTTAAAGATTTTATTTTGAGCGCGCTCAAACACATCTTTACTAAAATGGCAGATATCCATCTTGTTCAAAACTACAACAACCCGCTCTATCCCAAGGAACTTCAAAACTTTGATATGCCTGATAGTGCCACTTTCTAAAGGTTTGTTAACATCTGTTACCAATATAGCTGCCTGGGAATAAGAACTGCCGCAAAGCATGTTTTTTAACAGTTCGGAATGGCCAGGTACATCTATAAACAAAAAACCCGATTTACCATTGCGGCAAAAAACCTGGGTCGTATCTATTGTCAGGCCGCCCTTACGTTCTTCTTCCAAACCATCCAGCAAATAGGCAAACTCCGGAGCGCCCGAGTTAATCCCGCCGTCTCGAGTAATCTGGCACATCACCTCTTTAGACAAAGATCCGGTATCAAAAAGTAACCTCCCTATAAGACTTGACTTTCCCGCATCAACCTCTCCCGTCACCACCACTTTCAGGATGGCATTCATTCTACATATACCCCAATGATCTTAATTTTTGCATCATATATTCCTTCTCTTTGTCTTGAGCGCGGCCTGATCTTTCAGCTATCTGCGTAACCGCCAGCTCCTTAATAATCTTATCTATTGAATCCGCCGATGATTCTATCGCTTTACAACAGCACTGGCATCCTATACTCCGGTATCTTTTATGGTTCTTGGAAAAATATAAATCGACAACCGGCAGCCTCTCTCTTTTTATATACATCCAAACATCAAGCTCGCGCCAATGCAACATAGGATGAACACGCACATGCCCGCCCTGCTCATACTCCGTCTTATAATACTCTGTCCACATCTCCAACGGCTGATTTTTATAATCCCATTGGAATTCTTTATCCCTTTGAGAAAAATACCTCTCCTTGGCTCTAATCAAATGCTCATCTCTTCTGATTCCCAAGAGTAAAGCCTTAAGATCGAATTTATTCACAGTCTGTTTTAACGCCTGCGTCTTCAAAGAATCACAGCAATTGAACCTGCCCTTATCCGCAGATACGCCATCAGCTAAAGCAGCAAAGTTTTTGACGATAATTAAATTGATACCCCAGTTTTTAGCATGTTTATCGCGGAAGGAATATATCTGTTTGAATTTGAATCCGGTATCGATGTGGATAAAACTTACCGGCACCCCTGAAAGAAATGCTTTACGTACAAGATGGACAAGAACAGTAGAATCTTTACCCATACTCCACAAAACAGCCAGCTTTTCTTTATACTGCCGGTAAGCTTCGCGAATAATATTTATGCTTTTACTCTCCAAGTCATCCAGGTAGGCGTTAATGTTCATGAAATAATCACTCTAAAACTTGTGGTAAGATTAAAAGAAGCATTCGAATTGTAATAAATGATATATATTTTAGCGGCAAGGTATGTAAAATTATACCGTATTTTAAATTGCCTGTAAAGGCATTTTAAAACAGCAAAATTGGGTATTTTCTCTCGCTGGCGGAAGTCTCATATTTGACTTGATATTTCATATTTATGTAATATAATTAATATCATCACGATACAAATATTAAGAAAATTCACTTTAAGATACCTAGAACATCCCTAGTAATCATGCCTAATATCAATCATTCCTACCCCCTCAGAGTTAAGTTATCAATTGCTTTCGGAAGCCTGATTTTATTCCTGGTACTGCTGGAGATATGCTTAAGGATTGCCGGGCAAATTTATCTCTCTCGCGAAATTACTCATTATGGGGACGTTAAAACCAGCAATTATGTGATTTTATGTCTGGGGGATTCTTTCACTTGGGGGGGAGGGGTAACCAGAGATGAAACTTACCCTGCCTACCTTTCAGAAATGATAAAATCAAGGGATCCCCATAAGAAAATCCTGGTTATTAATAAAGGAAAGTGCGAATACAATTCCAGCCAGGTCTTAAAGTCTCTTCCCCGCTGGCTTAAGATATACCGGCCAAATATAGTAATTCTTCTTGTAGGTTCCTCAAACAGGTTCAATCCATGGGGTTACAATTCATATCAATCCCCGGGATTACTTTCTGATTTAAAAGATACCCTGGATAATTTAAAAGTAGTTAAAATGATAAAACTTATTTCGACTAACCTAAAAGCCAGGGTTTTATATTGGGACGCGGAACATCTTTTTAAAGAGGAACCCCGCATAATTTCAGGATATAATTACGATACTTCTCTTGTTTATCGTGATCGCGGTTTTAATTATATCAAAAATAAACAACAAATTAAGTCCCCGGCATCCAACGACAAATTATCAACAGCCTGGTACTATTATAATACAGGAAAAACACAACAAGCCATAAAACTGCTAGAAGATTCTATTAAAGACAATCCCCGCTCTCTGGAAAACCTTTGCGCTTTAGCGTATGGATATTATAACTCGGGAGATTTCCAAAAATCCGAGAAATTTTTGCAACAAGCACGGCACATAAACCCTGGATCGGAATTTGTACGCGGCCAAATGGATTTTTTTTACAGGGCCGCTCAAAAGTTTTATCAAAAAACCGGTAAATTGGATTTGGCCATGGAATATTTCCGTAAGGCAATCGAATTAAACCCCGACGATTATAAAAATTATTACAACTTAAGCCAGGCATATGATCTGCAAAGCAAATACAATGCCGAATTCTTCATCGATTTTCTCCAGGGACTGCTGCAAACTCAAGCCCGGTTAAAAGATAACGCCGTATTTATGGCATATCTGGAATTCTTCAAAGAAAAAAAACAAAATGAGGATAAAATCAGCAGCTGGCTAAGAAATGATTTAGATAAAATAGTCTTGTTGTGCAAAGGCAATAACACAGATATAATTATTCAAAATTACCCTGTTTCTTATCCCATGGCTAACACCGCCCTTAAAAATACCGCAACAAACCATTCCCTTGCCTTCGTAGACAATCTGGGGATTTTTGCTCTTGAACAATTTCCCCTTACAGACGAAGTTAACGATTACTTGTTAGATGATTCACACTGCACTGCCAAAGGCCATAAATTAATAGCTGAAAATATTTATAGCGCGCTGACAACAAAAAAGATAGTTTCTAAATGAAAAAGACTGACCTTGGTATAAAAAAACACCGTTTTACTAACAATACAAAATTGCTTATTTCTCTTTTTGTTTTAATTAAAGAAAACAGGAAGTGGTTCTTATTGCCTCTTTTGCTTGTTCTTGCCTTACTTGGTATTTTTGTAAGCCTTACAGGAAACCAGTCAATTTTGCCCGCAATCTATGCTTTGTTTTAATTTGCTACAACAGATAACGTCTGTTATGCAACGGTATCAAATAATCACAGATGAAAAGAATATTACTGATTCGGACATATAAACCACTGGGAGCTGGCGGGCCAGTGCCACCCCTTGGGCTGCTTTATATTTCTTCCGCAATTAAACAGGTTTATCCTAATCAATATGAAATAAAAATTCTGGACTCGGGAACCGGTGATTTTAATTTAGAAAACCTAAGGCATTATCTAAAACAATTCAAGCCTAATTTTGTCGGGATGAGCACTCTAAGTTGCGAAGTTGATCTAATGCAAAATATTGCCCTGGTCTGCAAGTCAATTATTAAAGATTGTAAAATCATAGTCGGGGGACCTCATGCCTCCGCAGCTTCATACAGTTTACTTTATGACCAGAATATCGATATCGCGGTCATCGGCGAAGGAGAAAATACATTCGTAGAATTATTAAAATCATTTGAAGGGCACACTCCGCTTGAATCTATTAACGGCATAGCTTTCAGAAAGAATAACGCAAGCGTAACCACCAACCCGAGAGATTTTATCGAATCAATGGATGAGATCGCCTTCCCATCTTGGGATCTTATCAATTTAAAAGACTATTTAAATTATCCGAACTGGAACGGCATATCAAAAGAAAAGTTTTATTTTCCTATTCTTACCTCGCGCGGCTGCCCTTATCAATGCACTTATTGCCACAACATCTTCGGCAAACGCATAAGGATGCGCTCTTCTGAAAACGTTATCCACGAAATTGAAATGTTATTAAATAGATACGGCATCAAAGAATTCCACGTTATAGATGATGCCTTCAATTATGATATGGGGCGCGCTAAACGCTTGTGTTCTTCCATAATCAACAGCGGGTTAAAAATCTCTTTGGCTTTTCCCAATGGCCTGCGCGCGGATAAGTTAGATAATGAACTTATAAAGTTATTAAAAAAATCCGGCGCGTACAAAATAAACTTTGGGTTTGAAACAGTTAAACCGCGCCTCCAGGCTTTGATAAAGAAAAACTTGGAAATAGAAGACGCTCGCTCCGCCATACAGAAAGTATCAAAAGCCGGAATAATAACGGGCGGGTATTTCATGTTTGGGTTACCCACGGAAACCCGCGATGACATTATTCAAACCATTGATTTTGCCGCAAAATCCGAACTTGATGCCGCGTATTTCTTCAAAGTGACCCCTTATCCAGGTTCAGAACTCTATGACTACATCAATAGTTATCAGAATCTAAAATCTGCGGATAGCTTCAGAGATCTCCACTTCTATTCCGTAGAACGCTCTTATTCTAAGATAAGTCCGGAAGAATTAAATGATCTGCTTCTTTTCGCTCAACAAAAATTTTATCTTAATGGCAAGCGTCTTATAAGGGGTCTATTTAAATCTCTTAATAAAATGTTATTTTTTCGCAATATATTTAATGTAATGGGAATAATCATCCAATCTTACATCTTAAGGAAATTGGGTAAATACCATTCTTCATTATGACGAATATTTTAAGAAGAATATTTGGTTTTGTGCTTTGTTTTATCGGAATCTGCCTGCCATTCAGATTAAGGATATGGTTTTCTGAACTGCTCGGCTGGACATTCCAAAGCCTGTATCTTGCTTACTTCTCTATAATTAAATTTATTATAAGAAAACTTAATGGGGAAAGTGTCGTCTCATGAAACGCATTGCCATACTATACTCAGGAGGAGTTGATTCTACGGCAGCAGCAGTTATCCTTGAGAAGCATTTTGATGAGATTCACTTATTGAGCTTCCGGCGTCTCGGGTTGTTTAACGTGGAGAGGATAAAGAAAAACGTAGAATTATTAAAAATTAAATTTGGAAAAGAAAAGTTTATCCATATCATTATAAATATCAATAAGCTATTCAAAATGGTTTCCTACGCCGGATACTTTAAAAGCCTGACGAAATATGGTTTTTTCTTACTTTCAACCTGTGGTCTTTGTAAGTTATCGATGCATATACGCGCATTAATTTATTGCTTAGACAATGATATCCATTCTGTTGCCGATGGTGCGAATAAGCATATGGTTTATTTTCCTGACCAGACAGGCGGTTATATCAACGAAATAAAAGATTTCTATTCAAGGTTCCAAATCAATTACTTAAATCCTGTGTTTAATTTTGATTGCCCCGAAGAAGATATCGACTGGTTTCATAAATTAGGAGTTGCAGTTGAAGTTTCTGCTGAAAAAGACAATTCTGTTAAAAAACATACCACATCCCAGCTGCTCTTCGAAGACGGTATTTTCAGTATCGCTAATGCCAAGGCTCAAAAAATTAACCAGACTACGCAAGCCAGGTGTTTTCAGTTGACCTTATTTAATATATTTCTTCACTGGTATTTCTTACCGACATACGGAATGTCCAAGTACAACCAGTTCACTTTAGAATTTTATAAAGAAAGAATCAGTCTCGTCTCAAGAATGTTAGATGAGTATTTAAACAACAGGGAAAACAGTCTGTTAAACAAATACCTGGAATAGTTTATTTTATGGCAGAGAACTTTAAAGATGCTTAAAAAAAACTCATTCAGAGTGAAATTTATCTGTATTCTACTATCTATATTTATCTTGTTTTCTTTTGAAATAGTGAGCCGGCTAATCTTTCCCGAAACGATATTGGGCAAAATAACATTTATCCTTAAACAGGATCCCGTATTATTCTGGCGGCAAAAGCCAAATATAAAGGTTAGATTCCAAGGCAAAGAGATCAAAACCGATTGGATGGGGCTGCGCAATAAAAATCTTACCCAGCAAAAGAAAACAAATACTACAAGGATTATTTGCCTGGGCGCCTCCCCTACTTTTGGCTGGGGAGTAAATTATGAAGATACCTATCCATGTCAGTTAGAAAAATTGCTCAACCAAAACACGAGCATCAATTTTGAAGTAATAAATGCGGGAGAAATCGGTTATTCCTCCTATCAAGGCTTGCTTTTTCTTAAAAATGAAGTATCCAGGCTCGATCCAGATGTTATCACTGTTTCCTATGTCCTTAACGATATTGACAAGTACCGTTTTTTTAGAAGCAATTCTTTGAGCGATAAACAATTAAAGCCTTTAAATAGCTGTGTGGTTACTCTTATGAATATTATTCATCACAGTAATCTTGCCAGGGTATTAGAAAGGTTTGCCTCTAGATTAAAATATAGCAAAAGCAAATATTTTGATAATTCTGAGGTTATTTATTTGCCAGGAATTAGCAGGGTCTCGCTTTCGGATTATCAAAACAACCTCCAGGAAATTATAGATTTTTCTCATAGAAAAAGCATAAAGTTAATTTTAGTCAAAATGCCTGTAAATTTACCTTCAGCTGATCAGCTGCCTGAACTAAAGACCCAAGAGTCTAAAGCTATTTTTGATCAAGGGATGATTAATCTTGCAAATCAAAGATACGATATTGCGATAGAATGTTTATTGAATTCGCTTAAAATTAACCCTTACCTTGGCGATGCCTACTATTATTTGGGTATCTGCTATGAAAAGAAAGGTGAATTTAATACGGCAAAATCTTATTTCAGGAAAGCCAGGTGGAGCGAAATATTCCGCTGCGGGCTGGAAGGAAGGCTATACAATAATATGATGAAAATAGTCGCCAATAAAAATAACGTACCTCTAGCAGATATTGTATCTGCCTTTGGCAAGCATGATAAGGAAGATTTATTTATCGATCTTAAGCATGACCCAATCCATCCAAATGCCTCCGGTCATAAGATAATAGCGCTGGAAATCTATAATACATTAATCCGGGATATTTTAGGAAAATCAGGCAATTGATAACGTCTGGGCGCTTCTAATGGCTTAGGAATCTTTTCCACATTTCAAACATGCTATCCAACTTGAAATCAGCGCACATGCAATATTCCGCATCACTGCTCCAGCATTCTTTGCATTTATAAGGCAGGCTCAATCTACAAAATGCTTCTTTACAACTTTGGCCTATCTTGACCAGATGTTCATGGTAACCGGGGAATTCACTGCAAATGAATATTCTGCCGTCAGGCTCGATATGACAATGAATCAGATCCAGCAAGCATTTAACTTTTCTAGGCTGAGGCCAATAATAAATATGCCTCAATGCCGAGATGCTGTTATGTATGGATTTATTTCCTTTTTTCTTTATGCTAATGATATAAGCTATGGCCTTCTTAAACTCATTCTCGCTGGGGCTAAAAAGTAGGCGTATATCTTTTGAACTATTTGTCGAATACATTTGATCAACAGGCTGGAATTGAATGCCGACATTGTATTTTCCGGCTAAATCAACCATATACGGAACGCAGGAGGTGTTATACCTGGAAATCACTGTCGTGATAATCACTTTTATTCCTTCACGTTTACAGATCTCGATAGCTTCTACTGTCTTATCAAAAGTACCCGCGCCTCTTATAAAATCATGCTCATCTTTTGTTCCATCCAAACTCAGCTGGATCTCGTCGATGTTCTTTATTTCGTTGATCTTCTTTTTTACCAAGATCCCATTGGAATTTATTAAGACTCCAAGTTTTTTATACCGACAAAATTCAATGATTTCGCCGATATCTTCCCGTAAAAGAGGCTCCCCCCCGCTAAATTTTATCAATCTTGTTCCTAACCCGGCAAATTCGCTAACCACAGATAAAACGCTTTTAGTATCCAGCTCTTCCGTGTTTTTTTCATAAGCTCCGCAATAACCACAGCGCAGATTACATTTATAAGTTATATTCCATGAAACAGCCAGGGGAGTTTTTTTCTTAAATGCCAGGGCATAGATGACCTTCAAGGCCATAAATAATTTCTTCGAATTATTCATTTTTATAAAAGAAAAATATATTTAAGGAAGAGTTTACTGCACCAGAGAGGAATACTATAAATAATAAAACGACAGTAATGTTGTATGGCAAGAATAAGTTATACTCTTTTCTCTATCTTGAAGTTTGAGAAATTTAGTTCGATGCTATTCTCTTTACCTGACATGCTATTCTTTATTATGACCTGTTTTGGCATCTGCAATCCCTCTATTTCCTGATAGCTAATAGTTACTATTGACTTTATAAAACCGTTGTTTGCATCACTCTCATAGCCCTTAATTAATAAACCCTGATTCGATTCCATAAAGTGAGGTATTTTCTTATTGATATTATCGCCATTGATACCAACTTCCTCAGTAATGATTAACTTATTATCCAGGGATATCTTAACTTCACGGTCATTGTCCAATTCTTTATAAGATACAGTGTAGCCGTCTGGCAGTTTCTCTATAGCAAAATTTGAATCGGTTTTTCTAAACCTAGGTTCAATATTATAGCTGCCCCAAGTATCACAAAAAGATTCCAAAGAATATTGGAGCATATCGATATTCTGCTTAATAAGGGTATCGATCTCGGTATTACCAGTGGGAGTATACGGGGTATGATCAAAGCTAAAACTCCCATTTTCATCTGGGTGTAAATAAAATTTCATGGAATCTAAGAATCCTATCTTAGGATCACCGGCATTTTTTTCTTTGAGCACAATCTTGGTTTGATCAAAAATATTGCTGGTTACTTCACAACTATATTTTTGTAATCCCATCAACTTCAAATTATAGTATACCTTATTAAGTTGCGCAATTCCGGCAGGCCCAGCCTTTAGAGGTTCTACTGGGATGTTTTTTTCTTCCGTATCATTTTCTTGCTTGTTTAGCTTATCTTCGGCAGGAAAGGGCTCAGGCTTCTTTTCCTCTTCTATATTAGAAATTTCATCTAGAAAATATGTTAAAACTACCCCGTCAAAATCTATCTTTATATATTTATCAGTTTTTTCAAGCAGCTTACCTTCTATTTTCTGCCCAGATTTAAGAAAGACTGTTTCCGCCAAAGCCAAAGTTGGAATGGATAAACATATCGTTAGCAAAAGAAGAGTCAATATTTTTATCTTCATACCAGGCCTCCTTGGTTTTTATTATAGCTCCTTCATTATGGAATAACAAGATATTTAGTTTATTATGCTAGACGATCAGGTTGCAAAGTTGCAAATGTAAATCTTTAAGTTATTTTCTTGGAACATATGATTTAGTCAAAAATCCAATATTTATCAGCAGAAATCCCGATAACACAGATATCATAAATACTGTCATCATTTGGGAACTAAACACATACAAGCACACCCCGATAAATCCTACAGAAAAAGCCATAATTCCAGGAACGAAAAATAAATAACTAGGGCTATAGATTAATATCAAAGCCAGGCTCCTCCACCCATCCACAAACGTTCTAAGCTTAGAAACCCCTTTTCTTGTATGTAAGACGACGGGCACTTCTGTTCTTTTTAAACCAAGTCTTGATGCATTTATTATAAGTTCCAATGAAAATTCCATGCCAAGGCTTATGAATTTCATGCGTTCATACGCTTGCCTCCTAAAAGCTTTTATGCCGCAATATGCGTCAGAAAAATTTGTTTTAAAAAATAAGTTCAGGATAAAAGAGAACATTGGATTACCTATATACCTATGCAAAACTGGCATAGCCCCCTTATGTATCTTTCCCTTTATCCTACTTCCATTTACAAATTCATATCCTTCTCTTAAAGGCTTGACAAACTTCATAATCTCTGAGAAATCATAGGTAGCATCTGAATCCCCTATGATTACATATCTACCATTTGCCGCAGAGATACCTAATCGATAGGCTCGTCCATACCCTTTATTATTTTCCAGTATCACACGGGCCCCTTCTCTCTCGGCGATTTCTGCTGATTTATCTGCTGATCCATTATCCACGAGGATAATTTCACCTTCTAACATGTTTTTCCGGATAGCTTTAAGTGCTTTTTTTACACAAGCTCCTACTGTTTTCTCCTCATTTAAACATACCATAACAATTGAAAGTTCCATTTTTTCCTTAATATGGTTTATTAAAAATAAACTAATGCATCATTTCTTGTAAGGTATGTAATAAATTGAGCCATCAGTCTCTCTTCGCAGAAGACGAAGCGGCAATAGCTTTTTAAGATCACGTTCTGAAGCCGAAAACCATTTGTAGCCGATTTTATCTGAATATATTAATACTCCACCTTTATTCCTGAGCGTTTTGCCCATTTCAATAATCTTAGGCAAATACTGGTTGTTAAACTCTATAGTTATCGGATTTACCTTCCAGGGGATTTTAAATACATCTCTGCCTGTAAGAATATAAATAAGTTCTGGACCATTTGTATATATAGGAATCCCTGGAGGGAGCATCTTAACCCTTTGGATAAGCTTGGACTGCTTCCATTCCCTGCTGGCATATTCTTGCCCATTGCTGTACCTGTTTGCGATCCACAGAGCTCCAGCCAAAAGATAGAATATAGCAATAGTTATGCCTACCACCATCAATCCGCATTTTAAGGCTCCTATCTTTCTTGATGTCTGCAACCGTTTATACACCAGGCAGATAACTAAAATTAACCCTGCGGCGAATATTGGCGATAAAATACGATTGTCGAAATAATTCCAAGCATCAAAAAACGAAAGAGAAATAACCAATAGTAGGCCATAGGAAAAAATGAAAATCCCTAATAAATAAGGCAGTTTTGTTGAATGCTGTTCTGTAAAATTAACCCTGTATTTTTTTATTTTAAAGATAAGAAAACCTAAGACCAGCAATACTATAGCTACCGGTATCCAGGTTGCATCTGTAAAAATAGGGCATAACCATCCTTCAAGAGTTTTACTAAGAACCAAAAAGTTATTTGAAGTAATAGGATGAGAAACTATCTTTCTATCTACTGGATTCCCAGTAAGGCAAAAATTTCTGGCCAGCCAGAACAAAACAGGGGTTGAGCCGATAATAACAAATAAAATGGGCATCAACAACTCTTCTAGGCATTCTTTTCTTACTAAGATAGACTATTCCCACGACCCCAGCAACAACCGTAGCTGCCCCAATATATCTCGTTAAGAATGCCAATGCAGTCAGTCCAGAAGAGGCAATAAATAGCAGTAACCGCTGATTTTCAAAATAAGAAGCTAACAAATACAAGCCAGAAATCGTTAAGAAAATAAACAGTGGCTCTGTTAACGCCATCGAATGGATACTAAGCATACCCACGGAGGTCAACATTAAAAATGAAGCAAAAAAGGAAACGTGAACAGATCGGGTATATTTATTAACTATAAGTGTAATTAGCCAGATATTGGCGCCAAAAAGAAGAATATTCAACCATCTAGCTACGCTAAAAAATGATGCCCCAAAGAAACTGAACAATGAAAGAAGCGCGGGAAATAAAGGCGGGAAATGTGTCATGGGGACTAATTTGCCATCACCATAATAAAATAAGCTTAATCCAAGACCTTTTAAAAGATTGCGGCCAGCAGATATATAGAACACGGAATCCGGATCTACGCCCACCCCATACCGAGATGTGCATATAAACATAATCACCATACCGGTGAGGCTTAATATTAATATTTTTAAATTTATATTCATATTTGCTGCTATTAATAAAAACCAAGTTAATGTCAGCCAAAAGGCAATATTTAGGGCAAAGAGGAGTTCATCTAAGTTCCCAAGATAAAATCCTGAAATAGCATATAAGGAGCAGACAACCACAATACAAAAGAATAATCCTATAGCAATAGTTGTTAATATTTTCTTCGCGTTTATATGTTTCAATTTCGGCATGCTCCCCGCTTCAAATTTATAAATTTATAATAGCAATAATCAAATACAAAAATGCCGCAATTAAAAGGAATGATGAAAAACCAAAACTCCAAGACAAGAATGGGCTAAATGCGCTTGCTACAATGCTCATATATCCACTGGCTGCCAATCCCAAAGGTATCATATTTTTATTATAAACATAAGCTTTTTTAAGTACCTGTGGATAAAATACGCCCAAACACATTCCCAAAGGAAAAATTGTACAAATAGTTAGCAATAATCTCAAAAAAACCCCTGCGCCTAAAAAACAATTAATTAATTTCGGTAGAAAAGAAAAATATATAATTAATAAAGGGAAAATTATCATAGACATTATTTTTATATTAAGATAGCCGGTGTCAAAAAAATACCCAGAGATAAAACTTCCCGCTCCAGAAGAACAAAGAAGACAAGCAATGATCACGGAAAAGGAATAAATAGGGCTTCCTAAAAATAAGCTAAAATATTGCATAATCCCGATTTCGACAAAAACAAAACTTAAACCCAAGATTGTAAAATACAACATAATCTTAAAGTTTATATTTTCTCGCCATTTTATGAAAGGGACGAAAATAAATAAAGCTCCAAATACAAATAGAAAAAGGTTGAACCTCAAAATAAGAGAATAAAACAAAATCCCTTTCTCTTTTAAAATAGAAACGGGATCGTTTGGATCCTCAATAATAGGCTCAAGATTAACAATGTTACTAAAAGAAGCCAACTGGTCTACAAAAGGCCGATTGTCTGTCGGAACAAAGAAATCTTGGTGGTACTTTCTGCTTAATTTTACGAGAGCAATCTGGGTATTTCCTGCCTTAATAAGCTGGTCGAAAAAAGCGTATTTCTTACTGACATAATAGGGAGAATAAACCAAGACTTGATCCATTCTTAAAATATTTTCTTTAATCGCGTCTACTTCTTCTCTTGAAAAATCTGCATTTCTTACTAGGACTTTAGCCATATTATAATTAAAAGAACTTCGCTCAAATTCTCCTTTGGGCACTTGAACCGAAGGAGAAAAAATTATTATTTTTTTAAACAAATCCTTGTAGCCAAGCTGGTGGAATGCCTCTTTTATCATTGCGATAACATTGATTTTATTGCAACTTACGATTCCAATAGTACCCTGAGGATTTAAATGCTTGAGATAACTTATGAAGGCTTCTTTGGTATACAAGAACTTGCCGGTAAAATCTGGTATTCCCAAATAACTTTTTCCGCCTGACTCGGAATTGGCAAGTATAATTGAGTCAAACAGTTTATCGGTTTTTTCCAAATAGGTTCTGCCTTCTTCAACAACCATCGTAACATTTTCTTTCCGAAAGAAATCTGATAAATGGAACATCGGCATTGCCATTGCTTTATTCACAATCAAAGGGTTAAGCTCCACCCCGGTCACAGAAGACTTCCCCTGGGAATAATTATAAGCGCTTACCATATCATTTCCAGCTCCAGCAAATAAAATTAAGATTCTTTCTGGAGCTTTATTGGATAAAAAAGCCAAGGCAGAGGGACTAAATTCATCAAATAATTTACTAACGGGCAGGTTATTTTTATTGAAATCCGGCACGCTTGCACGGCCCTCCCCATTATTGATAACGAAATCATAAGAATATCCGTTATCCTGCGTTCTCTTATGTTTTATCAAGGCGATTCTGGAATACATATTCCAACGGTGCCATATTTCTTTACAATCCTCCTGCATATTCCAATCAGATAATAAAAAATGGGGATTTAATCTTGGCTCCAGATAGTCGGTCCTCACATTAACTATCAGCAAAAAGATACTTATAAGAAAAAAAATAAAAGAAAAAACTCTTAATACCTTAAATCCTTTTAAGTGCAGACTCACTATTGCAAGAAAAAAGAAAACCAGCAAAGCTAACAGTAATAATGTGGAGCTTAGCTTAAAAAAAACAAAAATAATTGTACTAAATATGCAACCACTTGCGCCTCCTATCAAATCATAAAAATATAATTTTGTAGCCTTATCAGAATAATGCTTGTAAATTAAACAATTGACCATTCCTAAACAAAAAAATATCAAAATGAAGATGCCGCCGATAAACAATGAATTATTAAAAATACCCGACAAAATCTGCTGCCATGGAATGTGCAAAGACGGCTGTAAATCTCTAAGGGAAGCGAGGCTAGAATATTTTAAAACAAATGGATACAGCAGCAGAAGGAATCCTGTAAAAATGAAATATAGGGATATATATTTTACAGAAGGCGGCTCACCCTTCTTAAAATATTTAATGTAGAAGAAACTGCCTGCGATGCTTAAGCCTAAGAAAGCCAGCGAAATAGAAAAAACTGGCGAGAAAACGAAAACCTCAAATAATATCGCCAATATGACTTGCAGGGAAAAGATACAAAAACTTGTAAAAAAAACAGCTGAATAGGCTACGTATTTACGCATAAAATATGCTAAGGCGATTTAATTACAGGCTAACGGAAGCTATCTTCTAAAACCTTGCCCTCTTGTAATGGGACCTCTAAATGCATTATATAGCTGACAGTTGCAAATATATCTACGTGGTAAATTGGGCGATTTATAATATTTCCTTTATTTATTCTTGGCCCGTATATATACATCCAAACCCTGGAAGGATTATCATAGCAATTCTCAAAATGCTCCATATAATATGAATCTCTGGCATGGTCGGGACAAATGATTAAATAGGTATTATCTTTATAAAAAGGATCACTTTGGATCATGTTCCATACCTCATCGATCATTTCATCGCTGCGTTTCAAAGCAATAACATAACGGCCAAAAGTGCTATAATGCGAACTCTCCACTCCCGCCATGACATAGAAGGCTAATTTAGGTTTAAATTCTTGAAGAGTTCGCTTAAAGATCCGGTGCGTAATCTCACCGAGGGCATCCCAGTGAAGACAGGTAAATGGTTCAGGAAATAACTTCTTTTCCATAAAATTTCTTAAGGTATCAAAGAAAGTTAATTCTGACGGGGTTAAAACCTTTTTCATTTCCGGAGAGTAAGTTGAACTTACGACAGCTATCCCACACGGAGATGAATCGGCGCCAAAGTTACCTTTTACATAAAAACAATCATTTTCATCCCATTGCCCTATAGATACTACCTTTTGAGAAGGAAGATTATATCTTTTTCTAAGATACTGAAATAAAGTTGGTGCAGTTACTCCCGGGTAATGGTTGTAGTGTTTACCTGTAATTATGGCATGAATAGCTGGCATATGGTATTCGAAGTCAGTTGCCAAAACGTTGGTATAAAGGGTGCCCTCTTTAAAAATATCGTTGCTGAGATACGGGATATACTGGCGAGTAGCCTCATCGATGCTTTCGCTATTACGCACTCCGCCTAATACTATAATAATAACATTTGGTACAGACTTTTTATCGGGTTCCTGTCTGGTTGCTGAGACACAACTTACACATAAAAATAAAATAATAACTGGTAAGAATAAATTCAACGCATTTTTATAAAAATTAGTCATGGCTTTCATCCTTCGGCACAACCTCTATAAGATTGCCATAAAGACCATAAATAAAACAATTATTTGTTTCCAAAATATTTATCATTCTCAATCCATCAAAGTCAATAGAAGGAAATTTTTTTGACTCGATACAACTGCCTCTAAGTATATCAAGGCAGAATAATTTAGAATCAACTGGCCCTTTAGTTTGGTTCGTTAGCGCCTTTTGCTCTTCTTTATTGCCACAATAAAGCGCGGATATAATAAAATTAATTTGCCCCATAGAGTCTTTGATTGCAGCAAAATAAGCTATTGGTCCGCTTATACGGTTAAGGCTCAGTTCATACAGCTTTTTTTCGCTTTTGATATCAATTGCTCCTATAAAAAGACTGCCGCCTCTTTGAAAAGGCAATAATATAGAATCGCCATCAAAAAAATAATACCGTGCGTTTTCTTTGGTGATAACTGGAGAAGTAATCCCATTTTCAGCTCCATTTAACAATATGCTATTTTCTTTGAAAATTCCCCCCTTGAACCGGCAAATGTTAATTCCCTTAAAAGGGAATATAATCAACAGCTGATCACCCCTTGTTTCAATACAATAACGCTTATCATTTTTTAGATCTATTTTATGCCTCAGGCTTCCACTTTGAGCATCAACCATATATACAATAGGCTTAAAATCAAGCACAATATGGTCTTTTATTAGAAAAATATCAGTTTGGCCATCCTCCGGGCGTTTAACAGTAAAATTAAGGTGTAATTCGCCAGTCAACATAAGATTGTTATCCACCAATTTTATCGAATCCAGGCTCGCAGGTAAAATATAAATACCCCCCTCAGAGAAACCAACTGCTTCAACGGCATTAATATCCAACTGCTTATATTTATTACAAACTCCCGTATTAGGACTAACAGAATAGAGCTTATTTCCATTAATAATAACTAAGTCGGACCCGATAAAATGTGTGAAAATCTTCCCTCCGCTCAAGTTCCCCATGCTCCAAACATAAGAACCATCTTTCATATTAACAGCTATAATATTTGAGAAGTCATTGATAATTAAAATATTGTCAAATAAATATAATTCTATCGGAAACGAAGAACCAAACCGGTCATGAATTTCCTCAATGAAACAACCCCAGCATATTTTCCTCGTCCAAAGTATATTACCGTTTTCTTGAACGCAAACCAGCTGATCATTCCTTATCAATAGATAGAAATCCGGTAATTTATTGCCATTAATAATATTTATTGGAGGCAATAGGTAGATAGGGTCTCCTCTAAAATCACTCTTTTGTATTTTCCCGGTATATATCGTATTCGTGTTATGTGTTTTTTCATTGTTTATTTTATTTAAAGTAAGCAGGCTTGTACCATAAAGAAAATTAGTAAATTTTATATCGATATCCCGATAGTTAATAATTTCTTCTCCGTAATAATCTCGCAGCCATTTAATAATCATGTCCCAAGCCGGTTCTTTCATTTTCTCAACATTTCCGGAAATAACGGGGAATATTTCTTTTATGGGGGGGCGAAATTCCTTCATTTCAAACAATAATTTTTGCATTGCTTCTGTAGTATTTCTAACCTTATCATTAAAATCCAGAAGTGTCGTAAAATCGCTTTTTATTTTCTTTATCCCCGTTAGGTATGCCGATATATCTTTATTCTCCTGGAGATCTTTCTTCTTAACATAATCAACCCAACAAGATAAAGTACGTTCTTCTCCTGTAAATATTATCGACGATCCTAAACCCAACAGCCAACCATCATCTAAATCAGCTGATTTCTCATGAACAACGGTTTTATCTAGAATTTTAAGATGATAAACTGTTTTCCCTACCTTAAAAACCAAGCTGCTGTCACCAGAAATGACTCCTCTCAGCGGGCCTGCTTTAATATTAAAACTATAGACTTCTTTAGAATGGCCAACCGAAATAACCTTAACCCAAACCTCCCCTTTAGAATCCTCATTATTCCCCAAGAAAACGGCCCTTCCTTTACAGACCCCCAGGAGATAAAATTCTTTTGTTTCAATTGATATTTTATCTTCAGTTTGTCCGGTTTCTTGGTCTAGAATGTATAATATATTTGACTCTCGAGCCTTAAAATACAGCACCTGATCATCCCCTGCTTCTAAAAACTGGGTATCATAACTCATAACGGGATCTGCCCTGTCATATTTCTTTTCCAAAATCCTCCAAAAATCAAAAATATAGTTATTTTTAGGCATATATTTCTTAATCCATAACAGTTCTCCTTTATCGGGATATAGGCATACCAATACGCCATAATTAGTCGCTATAAAGAGTTTACCGTTACTGATGAGAGAAATTGGACTAGATGGAGACTGATAAGTTGAAGTCCCTATGTAAGTACTCCAAGCCAATTCTCCGTTCTGACAATTGAAACCGCACATCCAAAGTTCACCTTTTGAATTTACAAGGCCGGCTATGAGCTTTCCATTAACGGCTACCGGGCTCGTGCAGAGCCCATATTCACCGAGCGGACGCTTCCAAATAAGGACGGGTTTAAGTATATTCTTTAAATCCAGAGCAACTATATTTCCTCCGAGATCGGCGTAAACAATATTTCCAGCCAATAGGATTCTATATCCATGAGAATTACAATGGAGATGGAAAGCCGTCAAATAATACTCCCGATAAGTATTATCGACATTGCCAAACGACCAAAGTTCATTACCGCTTGCAAGATCTAAACAAAAGATCCTATATTCATTCCTTACAATAACCGCATTTTGATAAATAACAGGGCGTATCTGATTTTCTTCATATTCCTTGATCCATTGCCTTAATAAAAAAAATGGGATAAAATTATCGCTCTTTAAATTATAGGACCATGAAAGCATCTTTTTAGTTATTAATATATTCAGAGGGAAATCACTAACTCTCTCTAAGGACAAATAGCAATCTTTGAGGGAACCATTCTTATGCTTTAATATTACGGCGGGATTCCATAAACCATCTCCTTTATTCAAAAGCAGGCTATTTATGCCATATTTTAGATTTAAATTATAAAAATACAGGTTTTCTGCGTAAGGTTTTATTGCAGAAATAGTTAATCCTTGAAATAAACCATTATAAGAAGGCATGTCTAATTGCTGCGGCTTATTACCAATGAGGCAGTCATACTTTAACACGTATAGATCTTCTTTCTTTTTATCCAGAATGATCTGTTCAATAGCCTTGCTCAATACCTTGGCATTGCCATTGAATCTAACCTTGTCAAGAATTTTTGTCAGTTCCGGAACTGACAAAAACATAAGACGCTCGCGCAGGCGCAACCAATTCAATAGGTCAGCTTGCGGTAAATAATTAGTGAAGTCTGCTATATTTTTATCATTTAAATTTTCAGAGGTTTCTGTAACGGCGGCGCCAGAAGATTCCAGACAGGAATATCGAGGTAAAATTATAAAAATAGATACGAGTAGGCCAAGGGAAACGAGAAAAGAAATGGAATAGTTTAACCTTTTGATATCAGTATTGTTATTTTGTTTTTCTGACAATTGCGATTGCTTCTATTTCAAGAAGCAGCTCTGTTCTGCATAAATTGGCTTGTATACAAACGCTTGCAGGAAAAGGCGATAGATTATATTTCTTATAAAGTGAGTTTCTAATCTCATTGAACTTCTGATAATCACGCATGTCCCGCAAGTAACAACGCGTCTGAACGACATCGTGCCAGCTGGCTCCTTCTGATTTCAACAATGCAGAAATATTTCCGAAGGTACGTCTTGCCTGGGCAGAGAAATTACCTGCGTAAAGGCTCTTCCCTTTTTTGTCTATGCTGGCCGTCCCTGAAATAAATAAAACGCCGGCATCGTCAAAGAAAATATGCAGGCCCCGGGAAAAAGACTTGTTATATTCAATGGGTTCATTCAGGAATTCTGGCGCTTTAATCGATTTCTTCAAGATTGTTTTTTTCATTTGCCTATTTATATCTTTTCTAGTCGTAAGCAATAACTTGGGGGCATTATACTTCTTTCTTTGTTCTTATGTCAATTGTTTCTTTCTTCGGATCTTTGACCTTACCAATATCCTGTCTTTCTTATCTTCTCCTGAGTTTCTTTACTAATGCCTGACGGGAATGAATATTCTATATCTCTATAAGAAGATAACAAAGATTCCCACCTCTTTAGTTCCGATTCTAATTCTTCGGCGATAATTCTATTCCTAGAATAAACATTGTGCCGTTCTCCGGGATCCGAAGAAAGATTAAAGAGGATTTTTATGTTTTCTGGTTTCCCATAACCACAGCCCGTATAAAGCTTCCAATCGCGGGAGCGAATTAATTTCTCAATTGAGCCTTGAGAAAAAATATATTCATTGGGGCTAGAGTCTTTTTTTGCGTTAATAAAACTAACTAAGCTCTTGCCTTGTGTCTGATGCGGTTTTTCTATGCCGACCAATTCTAAAAGCGTTGGCATAATATCGATGCTCTGCGCAAGCCCTTTCATCCTTTTGCCGTTTTTTGCGTATGGCATTTTTATAATTAAAGGAATGTGTATAAATTCTTCATAAAGCGGGTAGCCATGCCCATAAATGCCATGCTCACCGAAAGCCTCGCCATGATCCGCTGTTATTACTATAATCGTTTTATCATATAATCCTGTTGTTCTTAATTTCTCTTCTATGGGCCTGATTAATTCTTGATCAACAGCCAGAATACAAGCATCATAAGCCTTCAACAAAATTTTGGCGTTCTTGCTGCCCATCATATTTATCCAAGATATATACACGCCTGCCTCTATTTCCTTAAACTGATGTTTTCTCTCGGAAGGTAACAAATCTTTTATCCTGTCTGTCTTATCTTGCATATAGTTGCCGTTAAATAATTCTTTATGCTCCGCGGAAATCTTAAGATCATCAAAAGGAATCTTCTTAAGCCTGGCAAGTTTAACCAGCTTCTGATAAAAGATTCTATCCATTTCTATCTCTTCTTTGCTCATAGCGTTAGGATTTCCATTTTCCTGGATAGGGCTACCCCTAACAGAAGACCCCTCTAAAAAGGAAAAATAATCATGCACTCGCCGCACATCCATGGCGAGAAAAAACTTATCATTTTTATTCTTTTCAAGCCAGGAAATAATCCTATCCCGGCCCTGAAACCCTATACCTAGTTCTTCCTTATCCTGAAAACCGCGGCCAAAACCAGCGTTTAAATCCAGATTTGCAGCATCCAATACAGAAAACCAGGCGGTCCGATAATCATAGAGCTCAAATATCTCCGCTATTGTTTTAACATGCGGGGATAGCTTATCTTTATTAATAAAAAATACGCCATGGGATGACGGATACAACGAAGTAAAAATAGACATTGTGCTGGCAATTGTGTAGGCAGCCTGACTGAAAATGTTTTCAAAGATAACGGAGTCTTTTGCTATCCTGTCTATAGCCGGCGAAATCTGCTTATTATAACCGTAACAACCCAAATGATCGGGTCTTAAATCATCAATGATGATCATGATTACATTATAATCTTCTTTTCCCTTTATCTGAGCGGATTCACCTGTTTCTATGCCCCCAAAACATTCAAATAATAAACACAGGTGCATTACAATAACCAGAGATACTTTCCGACGTTTTCTCATTTTAACCCGGCACGACAAGGGGCCGCCTTTTAAAATATTTCGGCTCTGATAAATAATGGTTAGCCGCATTCCAATATTCATACGGCCTGACTTCTATCTGACGATTGATGCCACGATAGGCTTTTCTTAATTCTGCCTCTGGTAGACTGGTAAAGTTTAAGATTTCATCATCATACACAGAACGTTCTCTGGCCAGAAAATACAAGTGTTCTAACTCATTTTTAACAATGCCTTTTCTGATGGCATCATAATAAAGCGGCGTTCCCGGAATCGCAGACATATATTTGACACGCGTTATTTCCTTGAATTTTTTACAAAACTCAATCGTCCTTCTAAGGCTTGCTTTTGTTTCTCCGGGTCCCCCGATGATAAAGAGCCCTCCCACCTTAATACCTGCCTTTCTTGTAAGAGTAACTGCTTTGATAATTTGCTCCCTTGATACGCTTTTTCTAAAATAATCCAGGATTTTCTTTGTGATAGATTCAAATCCGTACATCACAATGTCACAGCCGTGTTCCCGCATGGCCTTAAGCACTTTTAAATCTAATCCGTCTACCCTGGTAAAACAACTCCAGCGGAAATCTATGCCTTTAAAAGCTTCATCCATAAGCCCATGAACCCGCTTTTTAGAGTCTATAAATGTAAGATCACTCCACCAGGCAAAACGATATCTGTACTTTTTTAAATAAAGCAATTCCTTCCTAACTCTTTGTGGAGACTTGTAGCGCAATAATGGCATTGCCCTAAAACAAAAGGCGCAGTGGCCTGGGCAGCCGCGGCTAGAGGTCATATAAATTTCCGGGGAAACTCCTGATTTCTGAATATGTGGCCAAACAGAAAAATCCTGAAAAGGAACAACATCCAGATTGTTCATTTGGGTTCGTCTGGGATTTAATACGAGGTTAGAATCGCAATCCTTCCAGGCAAGCCCGCGTATCTGTTTTACACCCAAACTCCTCTTATTTTTTAGAATAAAATCAAATAATTCTATTACTGTTAATTCGCCTTCTCCGATTACTGCGTAATCTGCCAAAGTATTTTGCATAATTAAACGAGGCGCAGATGTCACTAAAGGGCCTCCGAGAATTACCGGTCTTTTGCTATTTTCTTCTTTGGCAATTTCTATTACTCTTTTTATATAAGGAAAACTATCTTCATACGTAACAACTGCTACGATATCTAAATTCTTCAGTGGACCTGCAACTAAAGCTTCGGGATCAAAATTACCCCTCTGGTCCAAAAGCACTACATCCAAACCAAGCCCCTTTAATACCGCGGCAATAACGGACGGCCCCTCAAAAGGGGCCTGATGCACAAACTCCCAGCCATTGGGAACAACAAAGCAGGAAGGTGGCACTATGATGCCTACTTTTATGTTGTGTGTTTTTTTAAAGTTTTGAGCCAGCGCTATTTTATACAACCTTGCGTAGGTAGGCGTGTTATCCGGATAGACATTCATATTTTCCTGAATACCGCTTTTAAAACAACCCAATTCCAATCTTCAAAGACTTCTTTGCCCCTGACTTCGACATTGTGTAGTTTTTTGTAAGGCTCCGGGGAGTTTCTTACCGCTGCGATAACTTTTTCCCTGGTTTCATGGGTCAGTTCCGGTGAATATGCCATCCATCTTGTCACAGACTCCCTTACCCTTAAGTTTCTGATGTCGATGATTGAGAATTGTGCTTTTTTCAATTCCCGCGTTAAATCCTTAGCAGTATAAAACTTCTTTAAAAGCGGCTGTTTTATCCGGTGTATTTCATACAGCCATGAGCTGTCCTTTTCAGAGAATGGAACTGTATGCCCCAAAACAAAGACCCCCCGCGGAGCCAGCACTCTTGCGGTTTCCCGCAACACTTCTTGAGTATTTAAGAATTGAAATGCCTGGCGGCAAACAGCTAAAGCAAACCGGTTGGATTCAAAAGGGATTCTTTCGGCCCTGCCTTGCAAAACAGGAAAATACCTGGAAGATGCTTCAACCATATCATTACATATATCCAATCCTTTAACGAGCCATCCATCGGCTTTTAGGGCACGGCCAACCTGCCCTGTCCCGCAACATAATTCCAGGGCTTCGCCATTGGGCTCCCCTGCTAAATCAGTATGAACGCGAATTAAGGCATTATCCGTGATCCAATTCGCTGAAATATCAAACTCTGCGCATCGGACAGAGAATTGCTCCCTTATCTTAATTTCGTCATCCAGGAGGTATTTTCCCATTAAACTTTAATTAAGTATTAAACTCTTCCTAATAAACAATGAGGAACGGCTGTCATTTGCCGGACTCCGATCTTATCCAACACCTCTTTAACGCATTCCTCAACAGTAGAGTATTCCGTATTAACTACGATTTCCGCATCAGGAGGTTCTTCAAAAGGAGCTGATATGCCGGTAAAATCATGGATTTCGCCGGTCCGGGCTTTCTTATACATCCCTTTAACATCCCGTTTTTCACAAACTTCCAGCCTGCATTTAACAAACACTAATTTAAAATTACCGATTACCTCTTTAATCATCCTGCGATATTCCTCATTAGGAGAGACAAAGCTTGCGATAACAAAATTTCCGTTATCATTAAATAATTTAGCTACATGCGCTACCCGCCTTAAATTCTCTTTTCTGTCTGCCGGGGAAAACCCTAAATCTGAATTCAACTTATTGCGGATATCGTCTGCATCCAGATGGACCGTTTTGAACCCCCGGTTATCCAACTCTTCTTTCAATCGTTTAGCGATAGTCGTCTTACCGGAACACGGTAATCCGGTCAACCAGATAGTCGCACGTAAAAGCCTGATATATTCGGCGACCTCCGGCGGAACATTATCATCCTTGCCTAAACGCACATTAGTCCCGGAAATCTGTCTTATCTCGGCTGGAGGTTCAACAAAATTTACATCATAGCCGACATTACGGCCGATATTAATACTGCTGATATCGGGTATCACAACCACCTTTACCCTGTCGCCATAAACGCGGCGTATCATTTCAGCACGCTGCCCGGCTGTGTAAGGGTTGTTCTCGGAAATTTCCGTGTCCCTGATAGCGACACAAGCGTTTTCTCCTTTAGCCAGTACTTTATCAATCAAATATCTATGGCCATTGTGAAAAGGCTGCCATCTACCGATAAATAAAGCGAATTTTTTGTGACCATTGTACATGCGAAAACCCTCCTTTATGACTTTCCGATATTATAACATAAATTCATTTAGCCTCTAGACAAAATCCCATATCTTACCAGTATCCTGTTTTTCTAATCCTCTCCTGGCCTGCCTTATCTATCTCGGGAGAAAAAGGGTATTCTTTATCCTTATAAGAAATAAGCGAAGATTCCCAGAGATTTAATTCTGTTTCAAGTTTCTTGGCAATATCCTGATTCTGCGAATAAACATTGTGAATTTCTTCAGGGTCTGAGCTAAGATGAAAAAGCTTTTTTCCCCTGCCGAAGCCTATAAGCAGCTTCCATTCCCGGGAGCGAATCGATTTAGCTTCCAGGCTTTCTGTGAAGATATATTTATGAAGAGATAACGAGAAATCTCCGGAAGTCATAAGGCCAATAAAACTCCTGCCTTGAGCCTGATGTGGCGCTTCTATCCCGGTTGCTTCTAAGAGTGTAGGCATTATATCAATACTCTGAATAAGCTCCTTAATTCTTTTGCCTTCTTTTGTCCTTGGCATCTTGATTATCAAGGGAACATGATGAATTACATCAAAGGGCACAAAACCATGGCCAAAGAAACCATGCTCACCAAAACTTTCTCCATGATCCGCTGTAATAATCAATATGGTTTTATCATACAATTCTAACGCTTTTAATTCCTTCACGATAGGTTCAATCAATTCCTTGTCCACAGCCTGAATACAGGCATCATAAGCGGCAATCCAGGATTTGGTGTCTTTGACAGATGAACTCACAACCCAAGATGTATGTAAAAGATCTCTCATATCCTCCAGTTTTGCTCTTTTCTCTATATCTACTAGTTGTTTTATCTGTTCCGTTTTTCCGTCAACATAGCTGCCATTAAACAAACTTTTGTGTTCTGAGTATATTTTAGGATCCTCGAGAGGCGATTTCCTGGATTTGGCAAGCTTAACAAGTTTACGGTAAAAAGTCTCATCAACCGCAGTATATGATTTCTTGCCAACTTTATCAGAATTGCTAAGAAACCGGTAATAATCATGCACCCTTCGATCATGTATTGCCAGAAAAAATTCTTCAGCTTTGTTTTTCTGGACCCAGGAAAGTAACTTATCCCTTCCTTCAAACTGTATACCTAACTCTACCTTGTCTTGAAAACCTCTGCCAAAACCTGCTTCTATGTCTAGATGCGGTACTTTTAAATTAGAGAACCATGCTGTCTTATATCCATAGAAGTTAAATATCTCCGGCATTGTCAACACGCGGGTAGAGAGCTTATCTTTACGGACAAAAAGTACCCCATGCGATGAAGGATAAAGCGAAGTAAAAATAGACATTGTGCTGGCAATTGTGTAACCAAACTGGCTAAATACATTATCAAAAACAAATGAGTCTTTGGCTATTTTATCAATGGAAGGAGAGATCTGATCGGGGTAACCATAACAACCCAAGTGGTCAGGCCTTAGGTCATCAATAATAATTAGGACTACGTTATAGCCTTCTTTGCCCTTCGGATGTGCAGAATCATCGGCTTCGGAGGCCGGTAAAAATACAAAAATAAAACAATAAAATTGCAAAAATGCAAATAACAAAAACTTATATAAATATTTCATTTAATCTCTGGATAAAACCCCTGTTGCGCAAGCTATGCCTCCTGCCGCATTGCCCAATTGAGTAGCAGGAACCTCGGCGATTATTTTAATTCCGGAATTCTCATAAATCTTCTTTGTATACGGACAACCGGCGGACATTATAATTCTTTTAGGAGCAACCGTCACAAAATTCATAGCGTATTTTGTTCTTACCTCTCTATTTTCAGGGACAGCGATAATCCTTATTCTGCTTATCTTTAATAAATCAATAATCTTAGGATCAATCAATTCTGTCCTTACCAAAGCAGCATCAAAATCCACAAGCTGCAAAGCGCCCAAAAGATGAAGCACTCCTCCAGGCGCAGGCACATGCACACATTGGACGCCTTGCCGGCCTAAAGTCTCCTTAAGAACCAGGAATCCTTTCATATCAGTCCTATTGCCCACTCCCACATAAACCAATTTTTCATTAACCCAAAGGATATCGGCGCCTTCAAACGTTCCTTCGCCTTGAATAAGCCTAATTATGGGAATTTTTATATTCCTTAACGCCCTTTCTCCATATTTAACTTCATCACGCCTTATTTTAGGAAACATCCTGGATAAAATAGCGCCTTTAGGCGTCATAAAAAACAAGTCCCTGACAAACATTAAATTGAATTTATATCCGGGGTCAGTACCCATAATTATTTTAGTATCTATAAAATCAACTTTTATCTTGAGTTTTTTATAGACTTTAACCAACTCGCCAAATTCTTTTCTTATGATATGGCAATCGATTAACTTAGTATAAAGGACGCTTTCCGGTTCATCGATATCGCCTATTACCTTCTCCGGTAGACTTAATAAAACTGATTTCAGGGGGCGATATTCTGAATTACAATAATATTTCATCAAAACCACTCACTTGTCTTAATTTTATCGTATCCTAATTGAGCGGACATTTCTTTTATCTGTCTTTTCTTTAAAAGAGGCAGAAGCCGGCCTTGCCTGTTTTTCCATCTAAACGGTAATGGCTCTTCGGTTGCCTGCACTACAGGCAAATTATCAAGCCCTAATTGGCCAACACATCGGCGGGAAACTCCTATAAAATCTATAATCTTCTCTATTTCCTGCATCCTTGACCCTAACCCCTTTATAAGATCCTCATACCTGATGAGGCAAGGGCTTTCTTTCTGGCTAGCCACGTATTCTTGTATAGCTTTGTTGGAAGAATGCCATTGGAAAGCGCAAACTTCCTCCAAGGGCTTATCAATATAATCTTGCCAGCCAGGAGGCAAATCATAGTTCCACCACCGCTTCCCCCATTCGCTTAACTCCGAATAACCGGATATCTTAAGTTTGACAGCCCCAGAACCGCCGCTAGAAAGAAAAGGCCTGAGATTATATGAAAAAAATCCTCTATGTAACCAGCCATCGCATAAGCCATTAATGCTGCCCAGGGGATTCCTTACGAGATGGATAATCTTTATCTGTGCTTCCGGGAAAAAAGACATTAAGAATTCCATCCGGTAAGAATCAATTGAAGATTTCAAAAGGAGAATCTTGGTGGAAATATCGGCTTCGGTGATTTTTACGCCAGGAGACAAAATAATAAATGGAGGTTCTTCAATTGTTAACATGTTATTGGGAGGACCGCAAGGAACCTCAAGTTTGGGGAACCTGTTTTTAATCATCCAGGCGGGTAAATCATAGTAATATGGATTTACGTCCTTATATTCCCGTCTCAAGAAAGAAAACAACTCCAAATAAAACTCCTCTTTGCAAAATTCATTTTTCCTGTTTTTGTAAGAAATGAACGCTTCCATGGCCGACTTCTTAAGTGAATCATAAGAAAAGGAAATTTGAGGCCATTGCATAGGGAAACGCAAGACAAGATCTTCTATGTATTCTTCCAGCAAAGCTTTATCTTTAAAAATATTATTTTGCCTGCTTGCTATGGAAAAGTCACTTAAGAAATCTCGTGATAAAGCAGAAAAAATACAAGGATCAACTTCTGTTTCTTGCGGGATTTTATCCGAAGTAAATCTTCCGAAAGAAAATCCGTTTAATTTCAAAAAAGGGACGCTCTCGCCGCTCAAAGAATATATACCGGGAATTTTCCTGAGAATAGCGAATAATAAACTTGAGCCTGAACGGGGTGCAGAGTTGATAAAGACGACTTTCGTAACGTCACGCAAAGAACCTTTAAGCCAGGGTTTTCGCGGCGACCTTTGCTCTATTTTTTCAAACGCGTTTTCTCTAAAATCAACTACACGTTTTATGCGTTCCTGGTAAGTTTTAATATCTATCTCCATCTTATGGTTCTGACAATCCGGATAAATTTTAAAAACCAGAATTTTTTCAAACGTAATATATTATTCTTATCGGTTAAAAGATGCTTTCCCTGCACCTTAAGCATTAAGAAAAATTCTTCGATCAAATAAGATATCTTAAACTTAATTCCTTTCGCACGCGCATTTTCTGAAATATAAAAAGGGCGGGTCAGCTGATATAAAAAATGATCCAATTCTTCTGAAGCAATATTTTCAAACAAGTCAATTTCATCTTTGCTTAATTCTACTTTAAACTTCTCAAAGTTGTTTTTAATAATCGGGCTTGCGGTATTTCTCCAAGCCGCGCTTATTTTTCCGCTTTTTTGAGCTTCCGGGGTACTGAAAAAATTAAGCATGCTCCCCTGATATGGTTCATCAAGAAAAGAGCAAATAGACCTAACTGTTACTTCCGGGTCATTTAAAAGACTCTCATATTTAAGCAAAAATATATTACGCCTATCAAGCTTATTCAGCCAATACACGCCTATTTGCTGTTCATTTTTCCATACCCAGGCAGTATAATAAACACAATAACGGTTAAAAATTGATTTCTTGGCCGAAGCGGCAACATCCCTGCCGTCTCTGACTATATACAGAAACTTGGCAGACGGATAATATTTAAGAATAGAGGCAACATGATAAATCATAAAGGTGCTCTTGCAGCCCCACCTGGCCTTAAAGGAGCTTTCAAGGTACTGCTTATATATGGAAAAGAATATGCTGATTAAATTTCTGTCCACGGCTTCACGAAAAATCCGCTCCGCATTAAGCGTAACTGCCCACGGGTAAGGATGAAGCTCTACCATTTTGACAACATCTTTAACCAATGCTTTAAAATTGGCGTCATTTTTAAGGTCCCCATATAGAGGTTCCAGTTTAGAAAAGTTCTTCATGATATGCGGGGGGTGGGGAACGGCTATATTGGAATGGGTATTTAAAATCAACCTGAGCAGGTTGGTTCCTGAACGCTCTGTGCCGATAATGAAGATGGGGTCCATGCGTATTTATCTTTTAGTTAAATATTTTCTCTCTATAAGATATTTGATAATCACGCGTACGCATTCTTTGGGGGATAATTTTGAAGTGTCTAAAATAATATTTGGGTGCTTCGGAGGCTCATAGGGGATATCGAAACCGATTAAATGCCGGACTTTTCCGGATTTTGCTTTTTTATATAATCCCTTGGGGTCTCTTTGGCTGCAGACGGCTAACGGACAGTTCAGATATATCTCAACAAATTCATTGGGCAAAAACAAGGAACGAACCATTTTCCTGCCTTTATCGATACCCGACATAAACGCACAAATAGTAATTAATCCGGCATCCGTGAACATCCTGGCTATCTGGCCGTTTCTCCTGATATTTTCCAGACGGTCTTCAGTGGTATAAGCCAATTCTTTATGCAAATTCCGCCTAAGGTTATCCCCGTCAAGCATATAGGTAAGATAATGCAAGCGATGCAGCTCATTTTCCAGCTTAGAGGCCAAAGTCGTCTTTCCGCACCCGCTGATTCCGGTAAACCAGATAACAAAAGCTTTTTGTTTAAGCAGTTTTTCCCTATCGGGCTTCTTAACGGCAAAAACTTGCGCATACTTCATCGGCTGGCACCTATTTAATATTGTATTTTTTTACGAGATCTTTCCCAAAATATCCGGAAAGCCGGCTCCATTCAGATTTAATTATATATTTTTTAAAGATCCCTCTGCTATATTTATTAAAAACTTTTTTTCCGGCTTCATAGAGTTCAGGCTCTTTATCATATTTATTTATTGTCTTACCTTTATGGGGAAACCGGTAAACTGAAAATTTAACTCCTAAGAAATTCTCAAGTCTTTTTAATTCATTTTTATCCTTGCTTATATCTTCTAATGTAGTAAAAAAGATGTTTTTCCTGGGGAAAAGGCGGCAAATCCGGGGAACGACCGCTGTATGCGATATTTTTAGCGGGTTACGATCGATAATTGAACATACCTGTTTAAAGTTCAAGCTTAATATTTCTTTTTTGTTTATATAGTCCCGCGCCACAAAAGAGAGAAATTTGCTATAACAGGTCTCCCCCCTTAAAGCGACCAAGAAATGAGACTTAATACCTAAATAAGGGTTTCGGATTACATAAATTAATTTGTTTCTCTTAATATTACCCTTACCCCTATAATGCTCCCGGTTAGGAACAATCAGTGATTTATCAATAAGGTATTTTGCCGAAGATAAATCATTTTCTTCCCAGTTAGAATAATAATCTTTTTTTTCGACTCTTTTCCTGCAGGATGCCTTGACAGTTTCACCTTCCGCAAATCCTTTTTGACTAAGCAGAAAATGCGTCATTGAATTAGAGCCATTTTTGCATTGCCCGATAAATAAAATGGGGATTTTCTTAATGTCCATTGTTAACCAAATTTCCTTTAACTAAATCTTCGGCTGTATTAAAAGATTGCTCATTATTGCCCGGGGGAACAAGATTCTAGGCTGCAAAAGCTTTGATATTTTTATGGAAAGTAATTTATGATTTTACTGCTTGGTCCTCTTTACTATCTTTGGTAATTATAGCAAAGTCCGTACTTTTAGGCAAGGATATCCACACCGTAAAATGATATTCCCAATCAACTTTCTTTTCAATTATAGATTTATTGATAGCTGCCCATACTTTTCTATGTAACTTCTTGTTTCTTCTGGCAATTTCCGGATATCCGCGCCCTCCGCATACCAGCGGACCACATTTGTAATGCCCCAGTTATAGGAAGCGATAAGAGTTTCAATCGAGACAGGTATGCGATAAAAATTAAGCATATAGCGTATCCTGCCAAAATACCAGGAAGCAACCTTTTCATTAACGGACGGCTTGAATAAATCCTGCACGGTGTAGCCCGACTGGTTCAGCTCGTTAAAATCTTTAAGGCATACCTTTGAAATTTGATAAAGGCCGTAACATTCTGTGCGGGAGTTAAAAGCAAGAAAGTCTCCGCCTGATTCGATAATTTTTATAGCCTGCAGGTTTATGGGTACTTCCGAATAGACAAAAGGGGTAAATAAGAAAACTCCCAGAAATACTCCTAAGGCTAAATTACGGACAAGGCCAAAGATGCTCATTCCTCGGAATCGACTTAAGTTCCGCATCAGGCCACCCCATAAAATGAAAATGCCCTGGCAGAAGATCTGTCAGGGCATTAAACAAAAAACCCTAAAAGGAGTTTCTTAGGGTCTTTTCCCCTTTTGGCAGCTCCTCTATCCGTATTACCTCACCGGACAGGTAGCTTTGCGCCCCAGCATTACTGCTGGTTTGCCTTTATCAGTTGGCGGTAAACCAAAATGTCAACTTACAATTAAAGTATAATACAATAATTAATAAAATGCAAGGAGCTTACCACATATTGTCTTTTACCCACTCATCTGACTCCATCACAACCGCCCAATCTTTCTTTGCTCCTTCATTTATCCCTTCCCCTACCGCGCATACTCCCTTAGCTAAGCCTTTAGCTGTACCCTTAGCTGTTGCGCATCCGCAGATAAACAAGAGTGAAGACAAAAACAAGCCCAAAAACAATGAGTTAAATCCCTTAGCCATTATTGCTCCTTTCATTGACAATGAACTTACTTAATCTATTCTTTACTCTTTCCCTGCCTAAATAATATATTATTTCAAACAGCCCGGGGCCGATAGTTTTACCGGTTAAGGCGACTCTAAGCGGATGAATCAATACTTTAGCTTCAATATTAAGCTTGCTTACTAAATCCCGGAAAGCCTTCTCAATGCTTTCAACGCTAAAATTACTTAACTTTTCAAGCTCGGCGATAAAAAGCCCAAACTCCCCGGATAAGTCCTTTGACAAAAACTTCTCCTGCGCAACCGGGTCAATTTTAATCTCATCCATAAAGAAAAAATCCGCCCAGTCGACAAAATCATTTAAACGTGGCAGCCTTGCCTGAAATAGTTTTATCAGTTCCAAAACATATGCCTGGTCAAAACCTCCTTCTTTGACATAATTCTTCCCGATAAGCAGCGGCAGGAGCTCTTCCAGGAGCTTCCGGGGATCCGCGTTTTTCAGGTATTGGTTGTTTATCCAATCCAGCTTCTTTAAATCAAAGGTAGCCGCAGTCTTATTTACATTCTTTATATCAAATAATCCTATTGCCTCATCCCTATTGATTATCTCACGGTTAGCTCCCGGTGACCAGCTTAACAACAAAAGATAGTTTATCAAGGCTTCGGGTAAATACCCCATCTTACGGTAATCGCTGATAGCGGTTGCTCCTGTCCTCTTTGAAAGCCTTCCTCCGTCCATACCCATAATCAGAGGAAGATGCGCGAAATTAGGCAGAGGGAATCCTAATGCCTGATAAAGCATAACCTGCTTGGGGGTATTGGATATATGGTCATCGCCGCGGATAATATGCGTGATGTTTGTTTCTGCGTCATCTACCACGCAGGCAAAATTATAAGTAGGAGTGCCGTCGGATTTAATAAGAACCTGGTCCTTAATTAAACCGGAGTCAAATTCAATTTCGCCGCGGATTAAATCATTGACCCTTATCTTCTGCGGGTTTACCTTAAAAATTACCGCCTCCTTACCTTCAGGAGATTTCTCGATATAAGCCTGGCCGCCCTTAAGTAAGTTATCGGCATGCATGCGGTAACGTTGAAACCGCTGGCTCTGATAATAAAGTTCATCCCACTGAAAACCCAACCATTTAAGGCTAAATAGTATCTCATCAACAAATTCCTGCTTGGAGCGCAATTGATCCGTGTCTTCTATCCTTAAGATAAATTTTCCGTTTTGCGATTGCGCAAAAAGCCAGTTAAACAGCGCAGTCCTGCCGCCTCCGATATGTAAATTTCCCGTTGGGCTTGGGGCAAAACGCACTCTTACCATTTTTTTATTAACTCCATTCCTTTTAAAAAAGCTTTTTTGTTTATTTCCACCAGGTCCTTCCTGTTTTTCGGAGCCATATCTTCAATGGTGGCTAGGATATTCTTCTTATTTACTATTGCTGCCTTAGCGATAAAACAACCCAGGGCTATTACATTGGCTACTTTGACATTGCCTAATTCTAAAGCGATATCCGTAAAGGGCAGACTAAGAGAAAAACATTTGGCCGCGCATGCAACGCCAGAACATTCTCCTGCTAAAGAGCTGTTTATTATTAACAGGCCTTTATCTTTTAACCTGTTCCCGAAACGCGCCAAAGACGCGGAGTTCATAACAATCAAACTGTCCGCTTCGCTGATAAGCGGAGAATTTATTTCGGCATCAGATATAGTTACCATGCAATGAGCTGTTCCTCCGCGCACCTCTGCGCCATAAGCAGGAAGCCAGGTAACAAATTTAGCTTCCTTCATCGCTACTTCAGCCAGGAGCTTACCCATAAGCATTATTCCCTGCCCCCCCGCTCCGGCTATTATTATCCGTTCTATCATTTAATCCTTCCCAGCGGGAACTCTTTAGACATAATGTCTCTTACCCATTCCACAGCCTTATTAGGGGGCATCTCCCAATACGTAGGACACGGAGATAATATTTCCACTAATGAAAATCCTATATTATCAATCTGGTTTTGAAAAGCCTGTTTTATTGCTTTTTGAGCCTTAAGTACTTCTTGCGGGGAATGCAACGATACCCTCTCTATGTATTTTACTGCCGGTAATCGCGCCAACAATTCGGAAATCTTCAAAGGGTAACCTTCCTTATCGGCGCTTCTTCCCCGGGGAGAAGTAGTTGTTTTCTGCCCCAGTAAAGTAGTAGGGGCCATTTGCCCGCCGGTCATACCATAAACAGCATTATTAATGAATATTACGGTCAGGTTTTCTCCCCTATTGGCCGCATGTATAGTTTCGTTTGTGCCTATGGCAGCCAGGTCTCCGTCGCCCTGATAGGTAAATACAATGTTTTCCGGCCTTACCCTTTTTATAGCAGTAGCAACTGCCAGCGCCCTGCCGTGGGCTGCTTCACAGCAATCAAAATTCCAATAGTCATAAGCAACAACCGCGCAGCCAACCGGAGCGACACCGATTATTTTTTCTCTAATACCCAGGTCATCCACAGCCTGCGCTAACAGCCTGTGGGCTATGCCGTGGCCGCAACCGGGACAATAATGCGTTGATACATCGCGTAACGATTTTGGACGGCTAAATATCTTTTTCATTTAAGGAAAGAACCTCTTTTATTATCTCTTCTTCCGCGGGCACTCCGCCGCCGGACCTGCCCAGGAATTCAACGGGCGAACTGCCGTTAACAGCCAGCCTGACATCCTCAACCATCTGGCCATAAGACATCTCTATTACCAGATACTTGATCTTTGGCCCCAGGTTTTTAGTGAATGCGTTTACAGGAAACGGCCATAGGGCTACCGGACGAAGCAGGCCTGCCTTAATTCCCTTTTCTCTTAATTTATTCATTGCCCCTTTAGCAATGCGGCTCATCGTGCCATAAGCAACCAGGATAACCTGGGCATCATCTAAAAATAAACCCTCATAATTCTGCTGATTATCCCGGATTTCTTTATATTTTTCCTGCAGGTGTATATTATGTTCCTCTAACTTTCCTTCAGCAAGGCGGAATGATGCCGCTAAATTCGGTTTTCTCCCCTTACATCCTGTCAGCGCCCATTCCTTAAGCGGTAACTTGCTTATCTTTCCATTGGCTGCTGGATTCTGGCTATGCACCAATACAGGTTCCATCATTTGACCTAAAATTCCGTCGCCAAGTAATATTACGGGGATCCGGTATCTATCCGCCAGGTCAAACGCATCCTGGATCAAATTATATGCTTCATTTACCGATGAAGGAGCAAGAACGATAGTCCTGTATTCACCGTTTCCCCCTCCGCGGGTTGCCTGGAAATAATCTGTCTGGGCGGGCCAGATATTGCCCAAACCTGGGCCGGCGCGCATAATATTCACAATTACTCCGGGCAGCTCTGCTCCTGCCATATATGAAATCCCTTCTTGCTTTAAGCTTATACCCGGGCTTGAAGAAGAAGTCATCGCCCGGGCTCCTGCGGCTGAAGCTCCAAAAACCATATTAATCGCCGCTAATTCAGATTCTGCCTGGATAAAAACTCCTCCGGACTCAATCATATGTTTTGCCATATAAGCGATCAATTCATTCTGAGGAGTAATGGGATAACCGGCATAGAACCTGCAGCCTGCCTGCAGCGCCCCTTCGGCAATCGCTTCATTGCCAGTCATTAACATTTTCTTCATTTATATACCTCGATACAGCATTCCGGGCAGATAATCGCGCACATTGAACAGCCGGTGCAGCCGGGGCCTTCTTTTGTCTTCGCAGGATTCAACCCGCGGGAATTTAAATCTTTATCCGCAACAATCAATCCCTTAGGACAGAATTTTATACAAAGCAGGCAACCTTTGCACTTTTCTCTATTTATAATAACCTTGGCCATATCAGTTTGCGCATTTAACGGACATCTCAGTTTTTATTCTCTCACAAATACCTTCGGCAGTTAAGCCATATTTTTCCAACAACCCGTCCCTCTTGCCATGCTTTATGAATTCAGAAGGCAGGCCGATTTTTATTACCGGTTTATTTAATGTTTCACTTACGGCGCTGCCGAAACCACCCGGGATAATTCCTTCCTCAACGGTAAAAATAAATTTGGAATCTTGCGTGGCGGACTTAAATAAATCTATATCTAAAGGGCTGATGAAACGGGCGTTAATTAAAGTTCCGCTTAGGCCTTGTTTCTCCAATGACTCTACCGCCTTTAGGCAAGGTAAAACCATATTTCCAACGGCAATTACAACAAAATCTTTTCCTTCTTTTAATTTCTCCGCTTTTCCCAATTCCAGATTTAAAGGTTCAAAATTAACAGGGATACAAGTTGCCTTAGGATACCTGATGGCTACCGGCTTATTCAAGCTAAGCGCGAATGTAAGCATGTTTTCTAACTCCGCTGCGTCCTTAGGCGCCATTAGCGTTAAATTCGGTATATTTCTTAAGAAAGATATATCGAAAATCCCCTGATGGGTTACGCCATCTTCCCCAACTATACCTGAACGGTCAATAGCGAAAACAACCGGCAGGTTTTGCAAAGCCACCTCCTGGATAATCTGGTCGTAAGCCCTTTGCAAAAACGTAGAATATACCGCAACCACCGGCTTAAAGCCGCCGGAGGCAAGGCCGGAAGCAAAACAGACCGCATGAGCTTCGGCAATGCCCACATCAAAAAACCTGCCCGGGTAACTATCCCTGAACTTATCAAGGCCTGTGCCTTCCGGCATGGCCGCGGTTATCGCCACAATCCTTGAATCATCTTTTGCTAACTGTACTAACTTATCACTGAAAACTTGCGTGTAATTTTTTTGGCCCGGGACTTCCTTCGCCAAAGATTCGCCCGTGGAAATTTTAAATTTCCCGGTACCGTGGAATCTTACGGGCTCGTTCTCTGCCGGGGGGTAACCTTTGCCTTTTTTTGTAATCACGTGCAGTATCCTCGGGCCTTTTATGTTCAGTATATTCTTTAATGTAGGAATGAGGCTGTTTAAATTATGGCCGTCCAGGGGGCCAAAATACCTGAAACCCAATTCCTCGAAGAACATCCCGGGGATAAATAATCCCTTCAATCCTTCCTCAAACTTATTAGCCATTTTCAAAATACGGCCGCCCTTAGGAAGGCGCGATTGCACGAAACTCTCAAGAGAATTCTTAAAGCGGTTATATAACGGCAGCGATATAACTTTATTCAGATAAGTGCTTAAAGAACCGGAATTAGGAGCGATACTTAATTCATTGGTATTTAAAACAATCAAAATGTCTTTTTTAAGGTGCCCGGCGTTATTTAGCCCCTCAAAACACAACCCGCCGCTTAAGGAACCATCGCCAATCACAGCTGTTACTTTAAAATATTTACCCGGCCCAAGATTATCCCTGGCAGCAACCAATCCTAAGGCTAACGATACCGCGTTTGAACTATGACCGGTAGTAAAAGGATCATAAGTTGATTCATCCTTACAGGGAAATCCACTTAAGCCCTGATACTGCCTGAGAGTATCAAATCCGGCGTTACGGCCGGTTAATATCTTATGCGCGTACGCCTGGTGCCCTACGTCAAAAACAATCTTATCTTGAGGGGCATTCAGGCAATAATGCAGGCAAATAATCAATTCTACCGCTCCCAGGCTTGAAGCCAAGTGGCCGCCGGTCTGCGAAACTACCTGGATTAACCTTTCTCTTATCTCCCTGGATAAGCAGTTAAGCTCATCTATGCTCAAGTGCTTCAGGTCTTGCGGAGAATTTATTCTTTCTAAAAACATTTACTTTTCTTCCTCTTGTGCCGGTTCGTCGAACTTCTCCAAATCAAATTTTCCGTCTTTTTTCATAAGCAGTTCAACTTTCCGCTGGGCATCAGCTAAGGTCTTAGAGCATGACTGAGCCAGCCTGACCCCTTCTTCATATTTTTTAAGAGACTCCCCCAATGTAATTTTGCCGCTGGAAAGTTCTTCAACTATCTTTTGCAATTTTTTCAAATCTTCTTCAAATATCGTTTTTTCCTTCATCGCCGATTACCTCCTGCACTAAACTTATGAATGTCCCTTTATGCAAAACTGTTTTCAGCCTATCCCCCGGTTTTATCTGGCCGGCATCCTTAATAATTGTGCCTTGCGGGATAAGCATACTTAAGCTGTAACCCCGCGATAATATGGACAGCGGGCTTAATGCCCTTAATCTTTCAATTAATGAACTGCTGCGTTCGCCTGCCAGCTCTAAAGCATGCTGAATATTATAGTTTAAACCGGAAAACAACTCATCCAGGAATTGCTGTTTTTCCAATAACCGCTCAGCCGGGCTTTTAAGCATATGAGCAAGCCCAACGAGCCTGTTTTTTAAACCGCTGATCTGTTCCATAACCGAAAAATCCATCTCATGCCTGGCCCCGGTAAGCTCGGCAATCAAGGTATTCTTTTTATCTACGATAATCTTGGCCGCTGCCGTTGGCGTCTCTACAAAAACGTCCGCCGTCAAGTCCGAAATAGTGGTGTTAATCTGGTGCCCCACCGCAGAAATTACCGGCAAAACCGAATTATAAATTGCCCGCGCGACGATCTCCTCATTAAACGGCCAAAGATCCTCGGTTGAGCCTCCGCCGCGGCTGACAATAATCAAATCTATTTTACCAAAACAGTTCAACTCTTCTACTGCCGCGGCAATTTCGGCGGCCGCCTGATCACCCTGCACGCGCACAGAACGGATAAGCACGTCCACTGCCGGAGCCCCTTTCTTAAGGATCTGCAGGATATCGCGTATTGCCGCGCCTTTAATAGATGTAACAATGCCTACAGAAAAAGGCATTAATGGCAAAGATTTTTTATGCTTTAAATCAAACAACCCTTCCTGTTCTAATTTTTTCTTCAGTTGCTCAAAAGCCAGCTGCCGGGAACCGATTCCTTTAGGTTCTATTCTTTCGGCTATAATCTGATATTGACCGCGCGGTCCATAGACATCTATTTTACCAAAACAAATAACTTTAAGACCATCTTCAAGTTTAAACTTTAGGCCCTTATTTGCGTAAGCAAACATCGCTACAGAGATCAGCGCGCCCTGGTCTTTAAGCGAGAAATAAAAATGCCCGCTGGAGGCGGCTTTAAAGTTAGAGACTTCGCCTTCAATCCAAAGCTCGCCGAGTTTCTGCTCAAGCAGGCCCTTGATCTCCTGGGTGACTTCAGAGACAGTATAAATATGCTTATGGCTTTGGCTATCTGGTGCCAAACCATTATTCTCTAACTTACTTATTTTCTGCATTCTTTACCGGTTCTTTGGGAACATTTACTGCCGGTTTTTCCTCAATAACAGGCAAAGGTTTTTTCTTAAAAACCAACAGCTGCACCGAATAAGGAGTTAATTCCATTGCTTCGGTATACCCCTGGCTAAAATCAACTTCCTGTTCATCCCCTGGTTTAAATGCGCAATCACGGCTGCAGCTATCATCTACTATATACCTGCTGAGCAGATAAATATCTTTTGAGCCTTTAAAAGAAATCTTTATTTTACGGTTTGTTGTAGAAAATCTCCCGGCTAGGTTATTAAGCCCTATGGCATTACTAAGCATGCTTTTGGCTTTAACCGGCAGGCGTAAAGCGGATAAATCCAACTGCCCGGAAAGAATCTTTTCTATCCGGTCGGATTTAACAATATTAATGATATATTTTCTCTCCGCGCTGCTTAAGTCAACTATGCTCCTTGATAAATAATTCATTGCTGCCTGAGGGTCGATATAGTTATAAACAAGCACCGCCAGGTAATCCTGGCTCCTCGTAGGAATTATCCCCGCGAATTCATCCGTCGAAGGAACCGGCAATAATTCATTACCCAGGAGATTAAGCATGCGGAAGATGTTGTAGCTGGCCTTAGCGGCCCCCTTGTAATCAGAGCGATCAAGCCCATCAAAGGAAAAAACCCCAAGATTCCTGCTTACCCCATCCTTATGGTTCCCCCAAAAATCCTCAAGGCAAAAATATGTCTGATAGTCCAGGCCGGCATCTTGCATATTTTTAAGGCGCGCAGGTATAAAACTGGCGGTAATATAAGCCTGTTTGCCTCTTTGAGGAGAAATATTGGCGGCAACATCAAAGTTCCACTCGTCTATAATTAAAGGAATATTGCTTTCAAAGTGGAAATAACTTAACCACTCGCGGATCAATTTGATAAAAGATTTGGCATAAATACTAAGTTGTTTCTCAAGCTGCGGGTCCGAAGAATAAGCGTGCCAGGAGATAAAATCCAGCGGTAATTTATAACTATTGCAGTATTTTATCAGTTCATAAATTAAGCTTCCTTCAGGAGTAAGAATATCATTGGGTTGTGTATTGGCAAACCAGCAGCTTGTAGACGGCCCGCCTAAAGGTATATGTACCTTAGTCTCCTGCCGCAGCTCTTTTACCGCTTCACCGACAATACGGTAAAGATTAAGATACTCCGAGCTTTCTCCTAAAAAGAAATCCCCCAAATCAGGGGCGTTCCATACTTCATACCAGATATTATATTTCTTCTCACAGCTTAACCGGCGGATAATGCCTTTGACCAGCTGTTTGTATGCCTCCAGGTTATGCACAGCGCTGTTTTTATCAAGAACCTTGCCTACCCCCGAAGGAGTACCGAAGAGATCCAAAATAATTACCCCCCCGGAATCGCTTATTTTTTTAATCACTTCTTCATAGCTGTCTAAAAGCTTGTCCCTGGCATCTTTGTCTTTAGCCAGCTGTTCAATCTCCCAAAGATTATATTGCATTCGGTAAAAATTAGTAAAACCTATCTCCGCCTGCCAGATTTCCAGGATACCCTTAGCAGACAATGTCTGCGGCCAGCTTACATCATGATGGATACCCCTGCCGCTTAAATCAATACTGGGCTTATATATTTTAGGGAGGGTTACTGCGGGGGAATTTAGGTCTATATTAAACTCTAATTCATCGGTGGGAGTTTGAGTAAAACAGTCCCCAAGCCAAGAAAAGATCAGAAAAACCAAGATTAATAAAACCCGATTCAATATAACCGGCTTTCTTTTAAGCATCTAAAAGCTTCTTTTGTATTCTTGTAATGGAGCGCGCCAAACCAGTCTTTTCGTCTATCTGGATAAGGGCCCCATGCAATTGGATATTTTCTTCAGCGACGTTAAATTTTACCGGGATAGAGCTTAAGAAACGAGTAAGCACATCTTCCACCTTTCTGCCGATTACAGAATCATACGGTCCGGTCATGCCTACATCAGTTATATAAGCGGTACCCTTGGGCAGGATCTTCTCGTCGGCAGTCTGGATATGCGTATGCGTCCCCAGAATAGCGGAAACCTTGCCATCCAAATACCAGCCTAAAGCCACCTTCTCCGAAGTAGCTTCTGCGTGCACATCCACAATAATAATTTTTGTTTCTTTAGACAATTCCTCGCAGGCCTTAAATGCGGTTTTAAAAGGGCATTCCAGGGCCTCCATAAAAACGCGGCCATTTACATTGATTACCCCGACCTTGGCTCCATTTAGAGTTTTAAACACATTAGCCCCGCGGCCGGGAGAGCCTTGCGGATAATTCAAGGGCCGCAGGATCCTTTCCTCCTGGTTAATTAACTGAAAAATCTCGCTCTTTTTCCAGATATGGTCTCCGGAGGTTATCACATCTACTCCCGAGGCAAACAATTGAGCGGAAACTTTAGAGGTGATCCCCGATCCGCCGGATGCATTCTCGGCGTTAGCAATCACAAAATCCAATCCCAGTTCAACTTTAAGTCCGGGGAGAAGTTTATCAATTGCTGTTCTGCCCGGAGAACCGACTATATCACCAATAAAAAGTATATTCATCTATTTGGCATATTCTATTGCACGCATTTCACGGATCACCGTAACTTTAATCTGCCCCGGATACTCCATCCCCTCCTCAATCTTTTTGCGTATATCCCTGGACATGGCCACTGCCTCGTTATCGTTTATTTTGTCCGGCTGCACGATTACGCGGATCTCCCGGCCAGCCTGAATAGCAAAAGATTTCTCCACGCCTTTAAATAAATTGGCAATAGACTCAAGTTTATCCAGACGTTTAATATAAGTCTCGAGGGTTTCTCTTCGAGCCCCCGGCCGCGCTGCGCTTATGGCATCGGCGGCTATAGCTAAAACCGCATACAAACTCTGCGGTTGGGCTTCTTCGTGATGCGACGCAATTGAGCCGATTACTTCAACAGACTCATTGTATTTCTTCGCCAACTCCGCCCCCAGGTTAGCATGCGTGCCCTCAACCTGATGGTCTACCGCTTTTCCTATGTCATGCAAGAGCCCGATCCTGCGGCCTAATTTAAAATCCAGCCCCAATTCCGAAGCCATTACCCCCAACAAGTATGAGACCTCTTTGGAATGCTGCAAGGCATTCTGTCCGTAGCTGGTGCGGTACTTAAGCCGGCCGAGAAGCTTGATTATCTCGGGATGTAAACCATTAACTCCGGTATCAAAAGCCGCCCGTTCCCCTTCCTCGCGAATCTTCTCATCCATCTCTTTTTTGGTCTTTTCAACTATCTCTTCAATGCGGCCGGGATGAATCCTGCCGTCCGAGATTAATTTCTCAAGGCTCAGGCGGGCGATCTCGCGCCTGACTGCATCAAAACCGGACAAGGTAACTGCCTCCGGGGTATCGTCGATAATTACATCGACTCCCGTAGCCATCTCCAAGGCGCGGATATTTCTTCCCTCGCGGCCGATAACCCTGCCCTTCATTTCATCATTAGGCAGGTTTACCACGCTTACGGTTGATTCAACCGTATGCTCGGCGGCGCAGCGTTGGATTGCCAGGCTTACAATTTCACGGGCTTTTTTATCCGCGGCACTGCGCGCCTCTTCTTCCTGGCGCCTAATAAATATCGCCTTTTCATTATTTAATTCTTCGCTAAGACGGCTAAGCAGAATCTGTTTTGCCTCTTCGGCAGAAAGAGAAGCGATCTTTTGCAGCCTTTCCTTTTCTTCGACAACTAAAGCGTGAAGCTGGTTTTCTTTCGTTTTTAACCCATCTTCCTGTTTCTTAAGGTTATTATTGCGCAGATCAATCTCTTTTTCTTTTTGTTCCAGGAGATCCAGCCTGCGGTCGATGTTCTCTTCTTTCTGGGTAAGCCTGCGTTCAAGGTTAGTGATTTCCTGTTTACGATCTTTGGTCTCCCGTTCAAAATCCTGACGCATACGGTACAAAAGATCTTTAGCTTCCAGTTCTGCTTCCCGGCGTTTATCCAGCACCTCTTTTTTAGCAAACTCAAGGATATGCTCAGCTTGAGCCTCGGCGCTTTTTAACTTCTTATCAGCGATGTGTTTGCGTAGAAAATAACCGGAATATGCGGCAATTAAAGCAATGACTATGAGTGTTACAATATTGAGAATCATTTCTGTCCTCCCTTTTGAACTTACTTATAGAGTCCCTTACAGGAGTTTAGGAAAAGATGACCTTCTTCACGCTTACATCGTGCGCGGTGGTGGGGATTAAGGGTAAGATTTGAAAATCAAAAGCCAGGCCTATGGAAGGCGTATCAGAAAGTTTATTTAAGAAACGGTCATAGCAACCTTTACCGCGGCCCAGGCGGTTACATTTTTTATCAAAGGCTAAGCCGGGAACAATAACCAGGTCCAGATCCCCTGGCTCAACATTCGCCTTAGCTACAGGTTCTAATACCCCATAAGGGCCTTTCTTCAGTCTCGCATTATCTTCTAATATGGCTGGCTGCATAGTTTCTCTATCTTTTCTGCAAACTGGCACGCATATAATCTTACCTATTTTTTTAGCTTCCTTAATCATCTCTGCTGTATTTACTTCCCCGCCAAAGGCGATATAAAACATCACTATTTTGGCTTTCCTAAAAACCTTATTCCTTAAAAGTTTATCTTTAATAAACTTACTTTTTCGGGTTCGGTCTTCCTCCTTCTGAGTTTTTAATTTCAAGAGAATTTTACTACGTATTTGGGCTTTTGTCAACATAACTGCCTATAAACAGGTCTCCCCTTGGTGTTCATGGCCTTTGTCTTCAAAAGGCGCGGGTTTTCCCTGCTTCTTGTAATAATCTTTTAAGGCCGAGCGCAGCGCCTCCTCTGCCAGGACCGAACAGTGCATTTTAACAGGAGGCAGGCCACCCAAGGCTTCGGCAACCGCGCTATTGGTAATAGTTAAGGCCTCGGTGATACTTTTGCCTTTAACCATCTCCGTGACCATGGAACTGGTAGCCACTGCAGCGCCGCATCCAAAAGTTTTAAATTTAACATCAACAATAATCTCATTCTCAATCTTTAGATACATCTTCATCACATCTCCGCAGACAGGATTCCCCACGGTACCGATACCGCTGGCATTAATAATCTCGCCGACATTACGCGGATTGGTGAAATGATCCATAACTTTCTCGCTATAAGGAAGTGGCTCTGCCATTATTTGCTCATTATTAATTTATGCGGCCGGGATGATTTTTTATAGTCCCGTTCTTTATGAATCTGCCTGATCTTATCCAACTCATTCTTCTTTTCCAACTCCTTATAAATCAAAACCCAGGCGCAATCTTTTTCGTTATCCACTTCGCATTTGCCTCTGTTCATGCCTCCGCATGGTCCATTTAAAAGGCCTTTAGGGCAAAGCGTAACCGGGCAAATTCCCGAAGTCTGGCCCAGAACGCACTCTGCGCACATGGAACATTTCTCATAAAAATTACCCTGCGCATCCATAACCGCGCCAAAAATAGTATTGTTGGCCGGAAGGATTGCCTGAGAGAGGCGATTATTATCTTTTACTGACTGTACTCCCAATCCGCAGGCCAAAACTACAAGTGCTTCTGCTTCGCGCAAGGCTTTAATATTTCTGGCTAACTCCGTTTTGATCTGGGCAGCAACACAAGGAGCCCCGGGCATACAAAACCCTGTAATAGTTTTACCTTTAGCCTCAAGTTCAGCTTTCATTTTTAACAGCTCCGGCTGGCCGCCGCTCTTACAAGTAGCGGCGCATTCTCCGCAGCCAACCAAAAAGATTTTATTGTATTCTTGGAGGCTAAGCAATAGCTCCTCTAAGGGTTTTTGTTGACTGATAATCATGGTAAAATTTTAACACAGTTCTATATCTATCTCAAGTAAAAAGAGAAGGTTTTATCCCTCTTATCCCTGGCGGAAATAATCTTCCATGGTTTCAAAGAAATCTTTATTCCTTGGCTTTCTTTCCCCCAAAATATCATCCAGCCCTACATCATCTAAACACTCCAGCCCAGCGCTGCTTTGCACATCCACAAGCTTATCAAGCAGGCCGCCTTCCCCTAAGAATCGCGATACCTGGGTGAACACTGAACCTGCCCCGTCCATAAAACTTCTTGGTGAGCGGTCAACATGCGGTTTTAGAAAAAATAAATTTACCTTTGCGCGCGTACTTGCCACATAAAACAGCCTGCGCTCTTCTTCTACATCTTCTTCGGTTTCAAGGGATAGATAAGAAGGCAGATGCCCTTCGGCAACATAAATCAAGAAAACAGTGTGCCACTCCAGGCCCTTGGCTGAATGTATGGTGGATAGAGTAAGAACAGTATCATCTTTATCGCTATTTCCCGCATCCACTATGCTTCTTTCCGGAGGCTCCAGCGCCATATCCGTCAGAAAATGCTCTACCGATTTATAGCGCTGGGCAATACGCAATAGAGAATCCAGATCGTTTAAGCGCTTATTAAAATCATCATATTTTATTTTCAAAAGCGGCTGGTAATAACCGAGGAACTTCTCGATGATTTCTGACGGAGACTGAATACTGCAATCAACTCCCTTTAAAAGTTCGAGCAATTTCATTAAGCTGTCTTTTTTATTCAACAAGGGCCCGCCCAAAATATCCCCCTGTGCAACTGCTTCAATAATCTTTTGCGCGGTTTTAGGGCCGATCCCGGGAATTAATAAAAGCGCGCGCAGCCAGCTGACCTGGTCCTTTGCGTTATGGGCGATACGCAAATAGGAAATGATATCTTTAATATGCGCTGCCTCAACAAATTTTTGGCCCCCATATTTGACAAAAGGGATGTTCCGGCCGGCCAATTCAATCTCTAAGTCATTGGAGTGCCACCCTGAGCGGAAAAGTACGGCTATCTCATTTAAAGGCAAACCCTCTTCTCTTAATTCCAATATTTTATCCGCCACAAAAGCTGATTGTGAATTTTCATCCGGGCAATCAATAAAAACCGGAGGGCTGCCTTCCTTTTTCCTGGTATAAAGATTCTTCTCGAATTTTTCTTTTGCCCGGGCAATAACCGCATTGGTCAAATTTAAGATCGGCTGGGTCGAGCGATAATTTTCTTCTAGAGTAATAATCTTGGTTCCTTTAAAAATTTTCGGAAAATCCATTATATTTTTGAAATTGGCCCCGCGGAACGAATATATGCTTTGGGCATCATCGCCTACCACCATGATATTGGCATGATCCGCGGCTAAAAGGCAGGCAATATGCGCCTGGAGCTTATTTGTATCCTGATATTCATCAACCATAATATAGCTGTATTTGGCGGCCAAGGCCAAACGCACGTCTTCATGCTTGCTTAACAAGTCCTTCAAAAAAACCAGAAGATCATCGTAATCCAAAAGCGATTTTTGCAGTTTATATCTCTTGTACTCATCGCGTATTTTCTTTACCTGGTCCGTAAACTCAATAAACTGCGGGTATTCATCATAAAGGACATCTTTAATATCTTCGGATTTATTCACGCTCTTTGAGATTACCTCTAAAATGGCATGTTTGCGCGGAAAACGTTTCTCGGATTTATGAAACCCAAGCTGCGTACGTATCAGATTTACCGCATCTTCAGCATCCGAACGGTCCAGGATAGTAAAATTACTGCTGATTCCCAAAAGCCCGGCGTATTTTCTTAAGGTCATATTCGCAAAAGAGTGAAAGGTGCCTCCGGAAACATGTCTGCACCTTTCGTCTAAAAGCAGGCTTGCCCGACGCAGCATCTCTTCAGCGGAGCGGCGAGTAAAGGTAAGCAAAAGAATCTGTTCAGGTTTTACTCCTTTCTCAACCAGATAAGCAACCCGGTGCACTAAAACACGTGTCTTGCCGCTGCCTGCTCCGGCAATTACTAAATGCGGTCCATCAATAGACTCCACTGCTTTTAATTGCGCGCAATTTAATTCCCTGCGATAATCTATTTTTTGCATTTTTTAAGAAAACGCTTTCTAAAAGCCATAAAAATAGCCTTGATTTTTATCCGGCATGTGGCATGCTTTGATTACTCTTTTTTGTTAACTGAAAGCGGAGGAAAACGATAGCGCAAGCCATCGAGGATTATCCCCTCCAAAAAGGGCCATGGGAACATGGCCCTTTTTGTTTGAAGAATAACTTAGGATTTGGATTTTATATATGCCCGGATAATCTTCTGTTCGGTAATAGGCCGGTCTTCGGCATTAACCGGAGTATTTTCGATTTTCTGCACTACGTCTAATCCGGAAACCACTTCGCCAAAGATGGTATGGCGCATATTTAACCATGGCGTTTTAGCACAAGTAATAAAAAACTGGCTGCCATTTGTATTCGGACCGGAATTTGCCATGGCCAGAATTCCCGGGCCGTCGAATTTAGCTACAGGGCTTACCTCGTCTTCAAAAGGGCTGCCCCAGGCTGATTCTCCGCCCATCCCGGTTCCCGTAGGGTCTCCGCCCTGAATCATAAATCCCTTGATCACACGGTGAAAAATCAAACCGTCATAATAACCTTTCTCTACTAACTTAATAAAGTTCTCACATGCCTTTGGCGCAACATCAGGTTTTAATTTGACCTCTATATCCCCTTGATTAGTCTCCAAAATTACAGTTGTTCCGTCCATAGCCAAGATCCTCCCGTAGCAGAACATTAAACAAATAACCGACAGTAAAATAGATATCCTCCTCATGGTCTATTTATCCTCCTCTTTCTGTTTTTGCTTCTCCTGCAGTATCTTCTGGGCGACTTGCCCGGGGACCTGCGTATATTTATCAAATTCCATAGTGGCGTTTGCCCGGCCGCTGGAAAGAGAGCGGAAACTAGTGGCATATCCAAACATCTCTGCCAGAGGAGCCTCGGCTGAAATGATCTTCTGATTTGCCTTGGCATCGATATTCAGGATCTTGCCGCGGTGAGAACAGATATAGCCTACACAACCATTCACATATTCCTCAGGAGTAGAAACTTCCAGTTTCATACTTGGCTCAAGGAACACCGGATTTCCTTTCATGAAGGCGTCTTTAAACCCAAATATGGCTGCCATTCTAAAGGCAATTTCCGAAGAATCCACTTCATGGAATGATCCATCAACCAATTCTACCTGCACATCTACAACCGGGTATCCCCCGTAAACCCCTTTTTGCATAGCTTCAATCACGCCTTTCTCAACTGCCGGGATAAATGAACGCGGGATTGCGCCCCCCTTAATGCTATCAATGAATTTAAAACCCTCCCCGGGGTTATTAGGATAAATTTCTAAAACTACATGCCCGTACTGGCCGCGCCCGCCTGACTGTTTTATATATTTACTCTCTGCGCTTGCCTGCTTTAAAATAGTTTCCCGGTAGGCAACCTTTGGCTGGCCCACCACCGCTTCTACCCCAAACTCTTCTTTCAATCTGTCAACGATGATCTCCAAATGCAGTTCCCCCATGCCGGTAAGAATAACCTCTTTGGTTTCTTCGTCGGTTTCCACCTTAAAAGTAGGATCCTCCTCGGTAAGCTTAGCGAGGCCCTTACCTAATTTATCCTGATCTGATCGGCTCTTAGGCACGATGCTTAAAGAAATCACCGGAGTAGGAAATTTTATCGCTTCCAAAATTATAGGATTATCTGCATCAGAAAGCGTATCGCCGGTTATTGTATTAGCTAATCCCGGGATTGCCACAATATCGCCGGCAAAAGCATGATCGATGTTTTCACGTTGATTAGCATGCATCTGCACAATACGGCCTACTCTTTCTTTTTTGTTCTTGGTGGTATTTAAAATATAAGTTCCGGCTGCAAGGGTACCCGAATATAGGCGCACATAAACCAGCTTTCCCATGTGCTGATCAGCCTGGACTTTAAAAGCCAGTCCGCAGAACGGTTCATTAATATCAGCCTTGCGCTGCAGTTTTTTCTCCGGAATCTCCGGGTCATCTCCCTGGACTGCCGGAAGATCTAAAGGAGAAGGCAGGAAAGCGACAATAGTATCTAAAAGTTTTTGCACCCCCTTATTTTTAAAGGATGCCCCACAGGTAACCGGTACCATTTTATTAGCTATTGTTCCTTCCCGGATAGCCCGGTATAGTTCTTCCTGGGTAACCGCCTCTTCCTGCTCCAGGAATTTTTTCATCAGGATATCGTCTCCGGATACCGCCCTTTCAACCATAATATGCCGGAATTTTTTTGCCTGTTCGTTCAACTCCCCGGGGATATCCTCAACATCAAATTCCTTGCCCATGGATGCTTCATTGTAAATATAAGCCTTCATCTCAATTAAATCAATGACTCCTCGGAATTTATCTTCGCTGCCAATAGGTATCTCCAAAGGAACAGCGCAGGCATTCAAGTCTTTTTCTATCGCGTTCAATACGCTGTAAAAATCCGCGCCCGTTCGGTCCATCTTATTGATGAAAGCAACCTTGGGAACATGGTATTTGTCAGATTGCCTCCAGACTGTTTCTGACTGCGGCTCTACTCCGCCAACGGCGCAAAAAACCGCCACTGCTCCATCAAGCACGCGCAGGGATCTTTCAACCTCAACGGTAAAATCAACGTGTCCCGGGGTATCGATAATATTAATCCGGTGCCCTTTCCAAAAACAGGTTGTGGCTGCAGCAGTAATGGTAATGCCGCGCTCCTGCTCCTGTTTCATCCAATCCATAACTGCCGCTCCATCATGTACTTCCCCGATCTTATAGGAACGACCGGTATAAAAAAGTATTCTTTCAGTAGTAGTGGTTTTTCCAGCGTCAATATGCGCCATAATCCCGATATTTCTTACCTTCTCCAGGGCAGTCTGCGGCACAGGCAGAACGCTAGATTCTTCTCCCTTCTGCGGAGATTCCTGGGTTTTCGCTTCTTCTTTTATTTCTACTTTAGTTTCTTCTTTTACTTCCTCCGGCTCATTTTCCAGGGGAACTGTTTTTTCTTCTATTATATCCACAAAGGCAGCAAGCTCCTCCCCCTCTTCATTTTGAATGTTTTCCATGACAGGTTTTTCAGATTCCTGTTCTACCTGCGGTTGCGCAATGTTTTCCGCCGGGGGTTGCTTGTCGAAAGAATCCTCAAACGCCGCTTTTTCCTGCAGCCGATTCTTAAGTTGCAGGAGTTCTTCGACCAGCATCCGGGATTTTTCTTCCCTGGCCTCTAATTCTTTTTCCAGTTGCGTATATTCTTCATTAAGCTTGTTAAACTCCTGCTTAGGTACCCACTCGCTGATTTTCTCTTTACGATTAAATTCGGAAATGGAAGCTAAGTATCCTTTGATATCCTGGAGTTGTTTTTCTATCTGGTGCTTCTGAATCTGGATCTGCTCTTCTTTATCTTTGACTTCCTTATCTTCCGAATCTAAAGATATTCTTAATTCACGCACCTGGCGCGACAACCCTACATTCTTGGAAAACTCTTCCTGCAATTCTTTTTCTTTGGCAATAAACTTATTTTCTAATTCCAGGCTCTCGGACCTTTTCTTGGCTAATTCTGTCTCAGCCCTGGCTACCCATTCCTCCCTGCGCTTCAATTCATCAGAAAACCCGGACTCTTTTTCCCTGGCTAGTAAAAATTCAGCTTTCTGCCTGTCGTATTCCGCCTTTATCTGCATTAACTGGTTTTCTAATTCTTCCGAATGACTCTCCAACCGCCGTATTTTCTGCTCCTGGTTAGGCTCTTCAGAAAGCCTGGGCCTGTACTCCTCTTCTTCGTTTTCTTCTTTTTGCAGTTTAGAGGATGCGTTAGTAGAAAAAATACCAAAAATCGCGTATATAACCATCCCCACGCCTAAACCTGCCAGAATCTGCATTGCTAACATCATTTTAACTCACCTTTTGACATTTTTTCCAGCCGCTCTTTAATCTTGGCTTCGTAACCTATATTGGTAGGCTCATAGTAGCAGACTTTCTTGCCTGTATATTTTTGTTTTACAAAATGCCCCGGATAATCATGGGCGTATTTATATCCAACCCCATGCCCTAATTTTTCCGCGCCGCTATAGTTAGTATCTTTCAAATGATCCGGGACAAGCTGCACTTTTTTCTCTTTAATATCGCGTGTTGCCTTTTCAATTGACAAATAGCTAGCGTTTGATTTAAGGGCGCAGGAAACATAAGTTACCGCTTGGGCCAAAGGGATCCTGGCTTCAGGCATACCTACAAATTCAGAAACCTGCAAAGCCGCGTTAGCCAAAACCAGGGCCATTGGGTCAGCATTACCCACATCCTCAGCAGCTAAGATGCAAATTCTGCGCGCGATAAAACGGGGATCTTCCCCGGCATAAAGCATTTTGGCCATCCAATAGATCGCTGCGTCCGGATCAGAGCCGCGCATAGATTTAATAAATGCCGAGGCGGTATCATAGTGGGCGTCTTCATCGCGGTCATAAACTACCGCTTTTTTCTGGATGGATTCCTGAGCTATTTCCAAATCAAAAATAATATAGCCGTCTTCTGCGGCGGAAGTCGTTAAAACCCCCAGCTCCAGCGCAGCCAGGGCCCTGCGCGCATCACCTTCACAAATCTTAGCTAGAAAATTAAGCGCTCTTTTATCGGCTTTAACCCTGATATTGCCCAAACCCCTGTCCTTATCTTTTAAAGCATTATTAATTATTTCTAACAGGGCTGCAGGCTCAAGCGCTTTTAATTCACAGACAATGGAACGGGAAAGCAATGCGGAGGTAAGCGAAAAATAAGGGTTGTGCACGGTTGCCCCGATTAATATAAACCTGCCTTCCTCCAAATCAGGCAGGAGCACGTCTTGCTGCGCCTTATTAAAACGGTGTATTTCATCGATAAAAAGAATGGTTTTCTTTTGGCCCTGGCCTGCTTTTAATTTAGCGGCAGCAATAACTTTTCTTAATTCTTCGACATTAGAGGTAGTGGCGTTTATAGCCACATAGCTTGCCCGGGTAATCTTGGCGATACACCAGGCCAGAGAAGTTTTTCCTGAACCGGGAGGTCCGAAAAGAATAAGCGAATTTAAACGGTCGGCTTCAATAGCGCGGCGCAATAATTTTCCCTTGCCTAATATATGAGCCTGGCCCAAGAGTTCATCAAGGTTAGCCGGGCGCATGCGTACCGCTAAAGGAAGCTCCTTGGTATTATTTTGTGTTTTTTCTTCAAAAAGATCCATAGTATTGCTCATTGTATTGAAGAGGAGTTCTTCGGATAAAATTACTGCCTCCACCCAATCTAACTGGAAAGATTGGTGTGCCGCTTTCTGCGGCCTACACCCGGCTTCAAAGGATCAGCCGGTGTGCCGCTTTCTGCGGCAAATAAAAAATCCCCGCAGAAGTGCCGTTGGATAGATAGTCTGAACCGTTTTGGTTTCAGGTGGGTGCCCTCCTCTTGGCGCCTAAAGCGGCAAGAGAGTTTGGGCTCCCTGAAAAAAAGTGTTGGTTCAATAATTATCAAGGTCTCCAACGTGCACCGCAGGGATATCTAAAAGAGCATGTATTTTCTATAAAAAGTATAGCACATATCCAAGGTTAAAGTCAATCCCAGCTGCTTTTTTAATATTTTTCTAACGCAATTTTATACTAAAACGTTCTTCTAATAAAGAACAGATGGAATTATGCAGCAGGCTGATTTCTTCTTCAGTAAGCGTCCGGTCATCTGCGCGATAAACACATGATACAGTAAGACCTTTACATCCTTCGGGGATCTGCTTACCCTGGTAATAATCTACAACTTCCACTAGGCGCAATAACGGCTGCCCCTTAGCAGTTATTGCCGCCAGCAAATCCTTAATAGATATACCGGCCTTAACTACAAAACTTATATCCCTGGTTATTGCCGGGTACCTGGGAAGATCCGAAAATTGCCTGCCCAAGCTTATAAACGAGTATATTTTCTCTAAATCTATCTCGGCCAAAATAACCTGTTTGTTCTTGATATCAAAAGCATCCAAAACTTTCTTATTTAAATTAAGCATGATGCCTGCTTCCTGCTGGCTGACAAAAATACCAATCCCCCTGTCCCCTTGATCCCTGAAATCATAATCCTTGATCCCAAGCTTATTAAACAGGCTTTCTAAAATACCTTTTAAATGCAGGACGGTAACTTCATCCTTGATTAAACCCTGTCCGGTTAAAAAAGAACGTCTCCCGCATAAAGCTATGCTTAAAGATAATGACTCATGTAGGCGCCCCTGCGCGGAAGCGCGCACCGGCCGATCCGATAAGGCCGGGTGCTGCGCAACATCAGCCCCTCCTGAAAAAACATCGGCTATCTCAAAAATGTTGACATATTCCTGCTGCTGATCCAAGTTATACGTCAGACAGCGGATAAGGCTGGGCAGAAGCGTAGGACGCAAAACCTCCTGTTCTTTGCTTAAAGGATTAAGAATTTCAACCGGTTGTACGCCCTGTTTAATACCGGATTTTGCCAACAGGTCACGGTCAACTAAACTATAGGTAATTGCCTCATGCAAGCCTAAACCAATCAATACATTCTTTATATAAGAAACAATATCTTTTTTGCCGCCAATGCTTGCATTTAGTTTTATAGCAGGCAAGGTTTGCGCAATTTCAGTGTAACCATAAATACGCGCAACCTCCTCCACTAAATCTATAGGCAAGCTTACATCCTGGCGGAAACCAGGCACCTTGACCACAAGCCTGTTTTTTGAACGTATCTTTGAATCAAAACCCAAACCACTTAAGATTTTCTTGATTTTGAGCGCCGGTATATTTGTCCCCAATATCCTGTTTACATATTCTGGTTCTAAATTAATTAACGCGCCGGATGATTTAGGTAAAGTTGAACTCTTATACCCACAGGGTTTTCCGAAGGCCAGTTTACAAATCAACTCCTGAGCAGCTAAAGAAGCAACCTTGGCCGTTTCTAAATTAACTCCCCTTTCAAATCTGTATGCTGACTCGGTTTGCATGCCCAGTTTTTGCCTGGCGCGGCGAATAAGCACGGGATTAAATACCGCCGACTCAAGTAAAATGTTGCGCGTCTTCGCTGTAACTTCCGCATCTTTACCCCCGATAATTCCGGCTATGGCCTGCGGCTTATCTTTATCCGCGATAATCAAGATATCATTGCCAAGAAGCCTCGGCTGGTTATCCAAGGTAACCATCTTTTCGCCCGCCTTAGCCCGGCGTACAACAATTTCTTTTCCTGCTAAAAGATCCAGGTCAAAAGCGTGCAACGGATGCCCCAGCTCAAATAAAATATAATTGGTGATATCAACGATATTATTTACGCTGCGGCAGCCTAATAGTTCCAGTCTTTCTTTAAGCCACAGCGGTGAAGGCCCAACCCTGACTTCGCAGATTACCCTGGCGCTGTAAAATGAACAGTCTTTCTTATTTAAGATAGATATTTTTACCGGTTTAAGCTCTTCTGCCTTTATCTTCGGCTCTTTGAAAGCCGGAATTTTAAGCTTTTCGCCTGTAACAGCGCCGATTTCCCGGGCAACCCCCAAGATACTCAACCAGTCCGGGCGATTTGAGGTAATCTCTATTTCAAAAACAAAATCCCTGCCTGCCTCCTCCAGGGAAACTACCTCCAGGCCCGCCATAGTCAGCTTTTCTGCCAGCTCCTTAGGCGAAATTTTAATATTCAAGAAATCTCTTAGCCAATTATAAGTTACTTTCATATTCTAAAATTGTTTTAGGAACCTTAAATCATTCTCGAAAAATAACCTGATGTCGTTGATCCCGTATTTGAGCATAGCAATCCTTTCTATGCCCATGCCAAAAGCAAAACCGGTATATTTTCTGGTGTCGTAATTAACCTGCTTGAAAACATTAGGATGGATCATTCCTGCGCCTAATATCTCAAGCCATCCTTTTCTGCCGCAGGCAGAACAACCCTTTCCTTTACAAATCAGGCAAGAGATATCTACCTCTGCCGATGGTTCGGTAAAAGGAAAAAAATGCGGCCGGAAGCGCATTTTAATATCGCTGCTAAAGACGCTTTTAAGGAAGGAACTCAATACCCCTTTTAAATCAGAAAACCTTACATTTTCATCAACCAGAAAGCCCTCAATCTGATGGAACATAAAAAGGTGGCTGGCATCCACGGCATCCGGCCGGTAAACCCTGCCCGGGACAACAATAGCCAGCGGCGGTTTATGTTTTTTCATTGTGCGCACCTGCACAGGAGAAGTGTGGCTGCGCAAGAGGAGATCGGGATAATTCTTAAGATAGAAGGTATCGAATGCATCGCGGGAAGGATGTTCTAACGGGATATTTAACCCTGTAAAATTGTTGTGCTCTGTTTCAACTTCAGGGCCTTCAAGTACGCAAAAACCCATATGGCTGAATATGGAACAGATCTCATCAATAACCCGGGTAATCGGATGCGCGGTTCCCAATACCGGGGCTATCCCGGGCATACCGATATCAATGTCAACATTACCTGGTTTGAGGCTATCGCCGGCTAAAGACTTTTCTTTATCGTTAAGAAGATTCAACAGCCTGTTCTTTAACGCATTGACCTCTTTGCCAAAACTTCCCCTTTCTTCTACGGCAAGCTTCGGGATTGAACCGGTCAACTCCGCAATCAAGCCTCTTCTGCCTAAATATTTGATGCGCAGTTCTTCTAAGGCCTGCAGCGAGTTCACGTTTATTAAATCAGCCTCTATTTGTGTTTGAATAAGGTTAATATCCATATTAAAATTAAAGCTCCAAATAAAACAATACTCAAATTCTTTTTGTCCAGGTTCAATCTCTGATTAACTATTCTGCCGATTCCGAGCTTGCGTAGCGATTGCGCGTGTATATCTAAATCCCCCCCGTGCTCGGGGCAGGCGCGATGGAAAATTCCGGTCACCTCCACTTTATCTCCACGATTTTTATAGTTGCCCGTAAAATTTATCTCTTTTAGCAGGGAAGCGTTTATCCATACACCCAAAGCATTATCACCGTCACTTATATTAACCCAGGCAAACTCGCCACGCACCATTATATCTCCTATAACTTCTCCGGCATAAGTTACCAATTTGGCGTCATATTCTTTGGCGTTTCCGATCAATTCGCTGCTGCTTAAATTCTGGCAAAAGACAGAAGCTTTCGGATAAAACGCCAAGCTAATAAGTAAAATTAGTAAAACTGATTTAAGATTAATTTTCATTTACCTTTAACCGCCGCAATCAAAAACCCAAGGATTGTAAATACCGACATAAACTCCAAGCGCCCAGCCCACATTTGTATTATGTAGGTAATCTTCAACGCTGCCGGCATGGAAATGCTGGTAATCCCGCAGGATAAGCCGACATTAGCCGCCGCTGATGTAGATTCAAAAAGGGCATTTAAAAAAGGATACCCGTAAAACATGCCGACTAAGGCGCCCAGGCCGTATAAAATTATATAAGCCAAAGTAATAATGAGGGCGCTTCTTACCAGTTTATCTTCTAAAAAAACTTCTTTAATATGGTGAAATTTTTCAATAACCAAAGCTCTTTCGGGGACGATAATTCTTTTTAGATCTTCTTTAAAGGCCTTAAAGATAATTCCAATGCGTAACATTTTAATCGCCCCGGTGGTAGAACATACTGCCCCGCCTAAGGCCATAGCCATGGTTACCCCTACCAAGGCAAGATTATTCCAATCCGATAGGAACTGCTGCGGATAAATAGTCTGGAAACCTGTCCCGGTATGCCCGGAGATAAGCTGATAGAAGCCTTTGCGGAAAAGAGTTACCGCTGAAGGATAGCTGCCCATTTGCGCTAAACCTACGGCAACAATAGAAAAAGTAATGATGATGGTAACAAAAAGCGTGCTGGTTTCAATATTCCTAAATATTTCTTTACGATTGCCCATCCATAAATGATAATGCAGTTTAAAATTAAGCGCTCCCAGGACCATAATAATTACAGTAATGATTTCATATGGCATACTATGATAATAAAGTATGCTTTGTGACTGCGGGCTAAAACCACCTGTGTCAAATGCGGCCATAAATATACACGCGCCATGAAAAAAAGAGTTGAGCGGTTTCATCCCATTGAATATTCCGGTTATGCCTAAAGCAATAGTACCTAATACCAGATATACAAAGCTAACCAGCCAAATGAACCTGGAGGTATGCACTACATTCGGCAGGATCCTTTCATCGCGCGCTTCACCAACATACATTTTGAATGCCCCGGAGAACCCGCGCACAAAAAAGGAAAGCGCAATTACCACAATACCCTGTCCTCCGAGAAACATAATCAAATGGCGCCAAAGATTATGCGTATAGGACATATGGTCTAAGTCTTGCACTAAAACAAGCCCGGTGGTAGCAAACCCGGACATGGCGTCAAAACATGCATCGAGGAAACTTTTCCAGTGCCCGCTTAAATATAAAGGTACGGCTCCCAGGAACATGGCTACGATCCAGGAAAGGCTGACAACAATCATACCCTGCATCCAATTTAGATCCTTGTCAGTGTGGCAAATTTTAAGCAGAAGTAAACCTAAGAAAACAGATATTTCAATACTGATAAGAAAATCCAATGCGGGGTTTAACTCTTTAAAACATAATCCGGCCAAAATCGGCACAACCATCGTAAAGGCAAGACCCAGAATTATCTTGCCAAGGTAAAAACCGATGATTTTTAAATCTTCCAGGCGGGGTTTAAGAATCATAATTTAAAATAGATAGCCAGACAGATCAATAAAGCTGCCAGCATGATAGAAAAGATGTATAGAAGCTCCGTGGCAATCCCAAAGAGAATATTTAGAGTGAACTTAATTCTCATTTTTAAAACTTCCCGGCTAAAAGACTTAATAGCTGCGGCTCATTACCAACCAGGGTAAGCGCAATCACATCATCTCCGGTCTTAAGCACCGTATTGCCCTTAGGGAGAATCACTTCTTCTCCGCGAACAATAGAGACTAAGACCGCGTCCTGCGGCAAAGTAATATCCTTTATTTCTTTATTAATTACGGGAGAATCACTGGGGAGATCTACGCGCACTATAGCGAGTTTACCGCGCTTAAAACTCATTAAATTCACAAAATCGGAAAAGGAGACCTCTTCTTCAATCACCTTGGCAATAATCTTTGTAGAATCAACCGGTACGTCAACCCCCAGTTCATTAAATGTATGTTCATTATCGGGGTTGTTTACGCGGCCGACTGTGCGCTGCAGATTAAATTTCTCTTTGGCCAGCTGGCAAACAATCAAGTTATCTTCATCTTCTCCGGTAACTGCGGCCAAGACATCCGCGCGCTCGATCCCGGCCTCTTCCAGTATCTTAGGGTCGCATCCATCTCCATTAACTACCAGGGCCTCTAATTCTTTGGCGATCTCATCACAAACCAGGCGGTCTCTGTCAACGATACTTACCGTATGTTTTCCCTGACAGAGCCTCTTGGCTAAAAAATAACCTACCTTTCCTGCGCCGATAATTAAAATATACATATCTATTCCTCTCCCAGATGGAACTTTTCCCTGATCTCCTGGAGGTTGGAAACTTTAAGCACGCCCATTAAAGTATCTTTATTTTTTAAAATGGTCTTGGGTTCAGGAATAATGACTCCCTGCATCCTCCTGATAGCCACTACAATAAATTCCCCGGGAACATTTATGTCCTGAATAGTTTTGCCAACCAGGCTATTTTTAACTTCAATTTCAATAACTCCTAAATCCTTGGATTCTATCAGATAGCTGGAAAACCGGCTTTCAATTATTTTGTCTCTTAGCATGGATGAAAAAAGCATTGTCCCGCTGATAATATCCAAGCCAAGGGCTGCGTAAATATGCGCCCGCTGCGGGTCATATACGCGCGCAAAGACTTTAGGCACGCGGAATATCTTTTTGGCAACCTGGGCGCTGATTAAATTAGTGTTATCGCCGTTAGTTACCGAGCAAAAGGCATCCGCCTTCTCAATACCCACCTGTTTTAACAACGCCAGGTCAAAACCATTTCCTACCATAGTTAAACCATTAAAGGTATCTCCCAGGCGGGAAAAAGATTCCTGTGTTTTATCAATAATTACCACATCATGGCCTTCTCCAGATAGAAGCTTGGCCAACTCCGCCCCCACTCTTCCGCAGCCTACAATAACTACGTACATAGATAACCTCTTGCTGCTAAGCAGTTTTACTTTTTAATAATCTCAACTATCTTCTTAAAAGCGTCATTATCCCTTACCGCTAAATCCGCCAGAATCTTACGATCCAGATTAATCTTGGATTTCTTGAGACCGCTCATAAATACACTATAAGTAATCCCTTCCTGACGGCAAGCCGCGTTGATACGCGCAATCCAAAGCCTGCGGAATTCACGTTTTTTATTTCGGCGGTCACGGTAGGCATATGTAAGCGCATGCATCAATACCCTTTTTGCCTGCTGATATTGTTTGCTGCGATCTCCCCAAAACCCCTTAGCCTGTTTTAAAACTTTCTTTTTTCTTTTACGAGTTGCTACACTGTGCTTAGCCTTTGCCATGTCTTTCTCCTAGCCCAGAAGGGCACACTACGCTAGCCTAGCGCACACCGGCGCGATACCAATTAGCGTCGGGTGCCTTTAGAGCGGAGCGTCAAATTCCAATTAAGATAAAACTACTTTCTGCCATAAGGTAACATAGATCTTATAAACCTTATTTCCTTTTCTCCGGCAAGAGTCTTACGTTTCCTTAAGTTTCTTATTTTGCTGGTTTTCTTAGAAGAAGCTAAATGGCTCTTACCCCCGGCCGAATATTTAACCTTACCTTTCTTGGTAAGCTTAAAACGCTTAGCTACTCCTCTTTTGGTCTTCAACTTTCCCATTTTTTCTCCTTGCACAGAAGTGCACACCGGCCAGCCCATTCAGGCCGGGTTTTATTATATCTTATTTTGGCGCAATCACAAAGGACATAATTCTACCTTCCAATGACGGCGCCTTTTCAACCTGGCCTTCATTCTGGGTATCAATGATAAATTTATCTAAAACCTTTCTTCCTAAATCCAAATGCTCCATCTGCCTGCCACGGAAGAAAAGGTTAACCTTAACTTTGTCTTTTTTCTTTAAGAAACTCACCACCTGTTTAACCTTGGTTTCAAAATCATGTTCGTCTATATTCGGCTTAAGGCGGATCTCCTTCAGTCGGCCCTGCTTTTGATGCTTTTTTGCTTCGCGCTCTTTTTTTTCAAGGTCATATTTGAATTTACTGAATTCAATAATCCGGCAAACCGGCGGAGTAGCTGCTGGGGCGACCTCTACCAAATCTAATTCCTGCTGGTTGGCAATTTCTAAAGCCCTCTGTACGGACATTACCCCCAACTGGCTACCATCGCTTCCGATGACTCTAACTTGCGGCGAGTTTATCCTCTCATTAATACGAATGAACTTTTTTATAGCAACCACCTCTCTTTCTATTTATGCTGCTTAATCTGATTAATTAATTCCTCAATAAATTTATCCAATGCGATTGCACCCTGATCACCGCTGCCTTTTTTACGTACGCTTACCTGGCCCTGCCTTGCTTCACGGTCACCTAAAATTAAACAATAAGGAGTCTTTTCCAGTTCCGCGTTACGGATCCTTTTATTCAACGTTTCATTGCGCGAATCTATATCTACCCGTATTTGATTCTTCTCTAACTCCTCTTTTACTTTTTGGGCGTAAGGGGAATCTGATTCTTTAACCGGAATTAACAGAACCTGGGTAGGGCTTAACCATAAAGGCAGTTCTCCTTTATAATGCTCGATAAGCGCTCCGATAAAACGTTCTAAGCTCCCCAATAAAACCCGGTGCAGCATAATCGGCTGCTTTTCTTTGCCTTCAGCATCAATATAAGCCAGCTCAAATCTTTTGGGCAAGGCAAAATCGCATTGAATAGTCGCGCATTGCCAGGTCCTCTTAAGCGCGTCTTTTAATTTTATATCAATCTTCGGTCCGTAAAATGCCCCGTCGCCCTGGTTGATTTCATAAGGCAGGCCCTTGTCTTTCAGCGCATTTTCCAGGGCATCGGTTGCCTTCTGCCAGTCTTCTTCTGAGCCAATATATTTTTCCGGCCGCGTACTAAGCTCGACCCCCACCGAGTCAAACCCGAAAACTTTCATGGTGTCAAAAACAAAATCGATAATCGCTTTGATCTCCTGGGATAGTTGCTCCGGTAAACAAAATATATGCGCGTCATCCTGGGTAAATCCGCGTACTCGCAGGAGCCCGTGCAAAACCCCTGCTTTTTCCCGCCGATAAACCGTGCCCAGCTCAAACAGGCGTATGGGCAAATCTTTGTAGCTTCTGGTTTTTGATTTATAAATTAAAATGTGGCCCGGGCAATTCATCGGTTTTAATACAAACTCTTTTTCATCCACTTTCAGGGTATACATGTTCTCTTTATAATAATCCCAGTGGCCGGAGGTCTTCCAGAGCCCCGCCTCCATGATATGCGGGGTAATCACCATCTGATAACCGCGCCTGAAGTGCTCGTTTTTCTCGTAATCTTCAATGAGCTTGCGCAGCATCGCGCCTTTGGGATGATAAAACACCAGGCCCGCGCCTGCCTCCTCATGATAAATATCAAAAAACTCCAGGGCCGGCCCGATCTTTCTATGGTCACGCAGCTTCGCTTCCTCTAAAGAGTTTAAATATTCATCCAATTCTTTTTGCGTATTAAAACAGGTGCCGTAAATCCTCTGCAGCATAGGGTTAGTTTCAATCCCATGCCAATAGGCCCCGGCAACCGATAATAATTTAAAAAATTCTATTTCCCCCGTAGATTCCACATGCGGCCCGCGGCACAAATCCAGGAAATTGTTTCCGGTTTTATAAATAGAAACTTTCTCTCCCGGCAACTCCCTGATAAGCTCAACCTTATAGTCCTCATTTGTTTTTTTAAATAGTTCTATTGCCTCGGGCTTACCCAGTTCCTGGTGCGTAAACGGTTGGTCTCTAGCGATAATCTTGCGCATCTCTTTCTCGATATTAACCAAATCCTCATCGCTAAACGGGTCTTTTTTATCAAAATCATAGTAAAAGCCGTCTTCAATTGAAGGCCCGATAGCTAATTTTGTCTCCGGCCAAAGTTTCTTTACCGCTTCAGCCATAACATGGGAACATGAATGTCGTAAAGTAGATAAATCCATTTTAATAGTTTCCTTGTATGAGAATTAATAAGTTAAGGCACTAAGTTCACTACGCCCCTTGTCGGGGCGTTTAACGCTCGTTTGAGTACCATTTTAATTTTTCGACAAGAAAAATTAAAATGGGCCCAAGTGGACTTGAACCACTGACCTTTGCGATGTCAACGCAACGCTCTAACCAACTGAGCTATGAGCCCCAAAATCCAGGTTTTTTTTACAATCTCATAGCGAAATCCTCGCAGGGGATGAGCTATGAGCTTGAGCACAATAATCTTTTATCTACCGAAACTCCAACGAATGTACCAAAAATTGTAAATTTTTGATACGATCATGAGTTGGAGCCTTATTCCTACATGATCTAATTGGGCAAGAAGGGAGTCGGACCCTTACGACCTTGCGGCCAACAGATTTTAAGTCTGTCGTGTATGCCATTCCACCACTTGCCCGTTAAAATTTCATGGAGGCGACGAGCGGAATTGAACCGCTGAATAGTTGTTTTGCAGACAACTGCCTTACCACTTGGCTACGTCGCCAAAAACTATAAATATTTTTTTACCTCTTTAACGATATCCTCGGGTTCTGCCAAACAACCTAATCCCACCTTGCCGCAGGCAAGCGCGCCTTTACGCGGCGCGATAAATTTATAACCGCAAGCTTTTAATTTCGCGATATTACTCTGGGTAATTTTATTATTATACATAATCTCATTCATCGCCGGGGCGATCAAAATTTTTTCTTTACTTGCGCAAACCGTACAGGTTAAAAGGTCATCGCAAATACCTGCGGCAAGCTTGGCAATTATATTAGCTGTTGCCGGGGCGATCAAAATTAAATCCGCCTCTTGCGCCAAAGATACGTGTTCGATCTCCCAGGTGTCAGGTTCATTAAAGATATCTGCCTGATAAACCCTATTGCCGCTTAAACTGGCAAAAACAATCGGCCTGATCAACTCCTCTGCCTCTTTGGTCATAATTACTTTAACTACAAAACCGCATTCTTTGAGCCTGCGGATAAGTTCACAGGCTTTATAGATTGCAATACTTGCGGTTACGCCTAAAATCAACCTTCGCTCACTCCGGGCTATAGACCGAGATGTGTCATAGGTTGATACTGAGCGTCCAAATTTTGGACGCGAATGTATAATATTTTTTCTCATCATTCTTTTGTTTTTATCGCCCTGGCTTCTATCTTCTTCTGCTCAATTTCATGTAAAGCCACGGTAGAGGGTTTCGTAGAAACCCCGTCATCCACCAATTTTGGCTGGCCTTCGGCAATTTCTAAGGCCCTTTTAGAAGCTAAAATTACCAGCTTATAAATAGACCCTAAGCTCTTATCTAATAATTTCTCCCTGCCCCGATATCCCATCTTTTACCCCCCAAGTAATATGTTAAGCTCTGTTTTCCTTCAAAAATATCTTCTTTAATTCCTTAAAAGCGACCCGCAGATTCCGGTTCAAGATACTATAATCAAATTGCGAAGCTGCCAGAATCTCCCGTTTCGCCAGAAGCAGGCGCCCTGCTACTTCTTTTTTATTAGTCTCCCTGCAACGGCCTTCAATCCTCGCCTTAAGCGCATTAAGCGAAGGAGGAAGGACAAAAATCGTTACCGTATTATAAGGATAGATTTTCTTAAGGATCCTTGCGCCCTTAAGATCTAAACAAAACCCGATATGCTTGCCTTTCTTAAGCCGGGCCTCTACCAGCTCCCTGGGCGTCCCGTAATAATATCCCAAATACCTGGTCCATTCAAGAATTTTTTTCGCTTTTAATAAACGCTTAAATTTATCTTTAGTAATAAAAAGATAATCCTTGCCCTGCCTTTCCCCAAGACGCCTGGGACGGGTAGTAACAGAGAGCGACTTTGTCAGCAATTTTCCGATTTTTTTATCTTGGATTAATTTGGTCAGAAGGGTAGTTTTACCTGAGCCCGAAGGCCCGGAGATTATAAAGATTTTCCCTGGCTTATTTTGTCTTTTTTTGGCTTTCACTACTCGATATTTTGCACCTGTTCGCGGATCTTCTCGATCTGGCTTTTCATCTGTACGGCACGCCCTGAAATTACCAGATCAAATGACTTCGCCGCCAGGGTATTGGCCTCCCTTTGCATCTCTTGAGTAATAAAATCCAATTCCTTGCCTACAGAACCGCCCTTAACAATCTTCTGCTGAAAATTCTTTATGTGAAAATTCAGCCGGTCCATTTCTTCAGAGATATCCGCCCCTTTTAAAAAAGCCGAACGCTCCTCTTCTACTTTTATCTTCTGGAGCCTGTTTTTTACTGCCGAGCCGAACCTGCGCTTAATTAAAGCCAAGTCTTTTTTAAGTAATTCAGTTCTATTTCTTAACAAAACTGCCAAAGCCCTGCCTTCTTTCTGGCGCGTCTTTAATAATTCTACAAGTGCCTGCTGCAGCAGTGGTTTAAGATGTTCCCAAATATGCATTCCAGCAGGTTTATTCTCCTTGAGCGACAAAATACCAGGCAACCGTATTAAAGAATCCAACGCTAAACCATCTTTGATCTTAAACTCTTTCTTAATACTATTTAATTCATGTAAATAATTTTTCAAAAGCTTGCGGTTTACAAATATCCCCTGCGCTTCTTGTCCTTTTATGTTTATGGCGCAAAAGACCCTGCCACGGCTAATCTTAGTTTCAATCTCTTTTTTTAATTTGTCCTCTAAAGCAAGCATGCCTTCCGGAAGATGAAAAACGGTTTCCTGAAATTTATGGTTGGTGCATCTTAACTCCACAGAAATCCTTCCGATAGAATCAACCTCGGCTTCCTGACTACCAAAACCAGTCATACTGCTAATCATTTTTTATCTCCAGAATCTGTTTGTTATTTCCTTCTGTGCTAAATCTTTTGTCGGATATAAATCAACGATAATTTCACCTGGATGAAACCAAAGCTTGATCTCTCTTTCCGCTTCGGATTCATTAGACGAAACATGAATTACATTTTCGTAAACTCCGGATGTGGTTATCCTTCCATAAGAACCACGGATAGAGGTCGAATCAGCCTCCTCGGGGTTGGTGGCTCCCGCTAATTCCCGGCATTTTCTAATCGCATCCTCTCCCCAATAAACAAGAGCCATAACCTTCTTGCGGTCGTGTAATTCCCCCTGGAGATATTTAATAATCTCCCCAAAAAAAGGCTTATCTTCTAAATGCTTATAGTGCTCCTCTGCCAGTTCTTTTGATACACGTACCATTTTAGCGGCCACAATTTCAAGCTTGGTCTCGGATAAACGTGTAAGGATGTTTCCGGTAAGCGATTTTTTTAATCCATCCGGCTTGATAAGAATTAAAACTGCCTGCTCCATTATCTATTTTCCTCCTTGTCTACCTAAACAACACCCGCGCAAGTCCGATTAGCGCGGAGTGCCTTTAATTACATTAACTATGCGCTCAAGATCCTCTTGAGAATAAAATTCAATATTTATATGCCCGCGCTTCTTTCTTTTGCTGATTCTGACTTTAGTAGCCAAGGCATGCTGCAACTGTTCTTCCAAAATAGCAACCAGTGGTTCCCGCTGGCCCTGGCCGATACTTCTTTTTATTAATTTTGGCCGGCTGCTTTTGATCAGGCTCTCCAGCTCGCGCACAGAAAGCCCCTTGGAAATAACATCCTGCACAAGTTTACGCTGATGATTTATGTCTTCTATTTCTAACAGAGCGCGTCCATGCGCAAAACTAATCCGCCCTTTTTTCATCTCTTCCTGAATCTCATAAGGAAGTTTGAGCAGGCGTAAAGTGTTTGTAATAGTCACCCTGGCCTTACCCAGGACCTCACTAATTTTCTCTTGAGTAACTTGAAATTTATCCATTAAGTGCTGATAAGCGTGCGCTTCTTCAATAGGATTTAATCCTTCCCTTTGGATATTTTCAATTAAAGCTAGCTCTAAAGAATCTTGATCGCTCACATCCCGCACGATAACAGGGATCTCTTTGAGATTTAAAATAGTAGCAGCGCGGAATCTTCTTTCTCCGGCGATTAATTCATAATTATCCCCCCTGCGCCTCACTAAAAGCGGCTGGATAACTCCCTTTTCTTTAATAGATTGGGCTAATTCTTCTATACTTTGCTGATCAAAATTCTCCCGCGGCTGAAATGGATTTGGTTTTATTTGCTCAGGTTGAAGATAAATAATCTCTTCTTTGTGCGTTTGGCCTTCAAAAGTTTTTTCCGGAATTAATGCGCTTAAACCTTTCCCCAAAGCTTTTCTCTCCATTAGAGTTCTCCTTGTCCCTGCGGGATTTTAAGATTCAACGGTAAACCCAATATCTCTTTACTAAGTTCCTCATATTTTTGAGCGCCAAGAGAATCCCGGTCATACAAAGCAATGGGCTTACCAAAGCTTGGTGCCTCAGTTAAACGGATATTCCTGGGAATCACGGTATTATAAACCTTTTCTTTAAAATGGTTGCGCGCCTCCTGAATTACTTCTTTAGTCAAGTTGGTACGAAAATCCGCCATTGTTAAAAGAACGCCTTCAATTCCCAGGGAAGGATTAAGGTTTTCTTTCACAAGTCTAATAGTATTATGTAGTTGCGTCAATCCTTCTAAAGCATAATATTCGCATTGTACTGGGATTATTACCGAATCAGCAGCACATAAACCATTAATTGTAAGCAACCCCAAAGAAGGCGGGGAATCGATAATTAAAAAATCGAAATTTTCTTTTACTTTTTGCAGGGCTCTTTTTAACCTATGCTCTCGTCCTAGTGCACCCACTAATTCCACCTCTGCTCCGGTTAAATCCAAATTAGAAGGAGCAAGCACGAGATTGTCAATCCCGGTTTTTTGTAATATATCTGATATTTCTACCTCTTCTAATAAAATATGATAAGTACTTTTTTTAATATCATGTTTATTTATTCCAATTCCACTAGTTGCATTTGCTTGAGGATCCAAATCAAGCAGCATAACCTTCTTACCTGCCATAGCAAGATATGCTGAAAGATTAATAGAAGTAGTAGTTTTGCCTACTCCCCCCTTTTGATTACAGATTACAATTATCTTACCCATTGATATTCTTACGGTTAAGAATAGTTCCCCGGGAAACATTCCCTCTTGTTAAACTAATTATCCTAAAATTACAGCAAATGTCAAGTATTTTCTTTATTGGAAATTACACTTACGCGCACCTTAGCAGGTTCAGCTCCAGGCATGCCAAAAAGACCCTTTTTTTCTTCAGATAAAACCTGTATTTTTACACCTTTCCGCGGAAGCTTTAATTCCTGTAAGGCTTTTTCAATGGCTTCTTCAACAGTATTTCCTTCAACTTCTAAATATTTTACTTTTTTCATTTCTGTTTATTTATGCGCATTTGGTAAACAAGCATTAATATGCTGTTTACAAACCAATAAAGCACTAATCCTGATGGCATATGGTAAAAAATAACCCCAAACATAACAGGCATAATAATTGACATCATTTTTTGTTGCTGAGCTGCTTCTCCAGTTGCCTTAACTGTAGAGATCTTTTGTTGTACAAACATTCCAATGGCCATTAAAATTGGTAAAATATTTACCTGATTTCCTAAAATAGGTATTGAATTTTTAAAGGTAAAAAGTTGATCCGGAGAAGAAAGATCCTTAATCCAGAGGAACTGAGCTCCTCTTAAAGCTACTGAACGAATTAACGCCTGGTAAAGAGCAAAGAAAATCGGCATTTGGAGCAAAAGCGGAAGACACCCACCCAATGGGTTAACCTTATGTTCTTTATATAGTTCCATAATTTCCTTATTTAATCTTTGGGGGTTATCTTTAAGTTCTTTACGCAAAGCTTCGATCTTAGGTTGCAAAAGCTGCATCTCTTTCATGGAACGCATTTGCTTAAGTGAAAGAGGGAAAAGTAAAAAATAGACGGCGAGACTTAGTACAATTATTGCCCATCCCCAGTTATGCACTAAGCCATAGAAAAAACCCAGCAATTGTAAAAGTAGCTGGGCAATAAAATCAAAAGTCCCATAATATATAATTCCTGACCATTCTGGTTTAATGTTATTTATCGTTTTCAAATCCTGAGGTCCTAAATAAATATGGAATAAATGTCCAATCTGAGCTCCGGGCTTTAAATTTATCTCAGAATCCAAAATACCAACTTCTGATTCCTGGCTATTGAGTTTTTTAACAAAGGCACTAGTTACTATATCAGCGGGTTCCAAAATGGCGCAAAAATATTGATCGCGTAACCCAATAAATTTTACATCCTGGGCAGTGAAATCTTTTCCCGCTGGGAGATGAAAGTTCTTTTCTTTGTTACCAACGAAAATATCTTGATAACGAGATTGGGTATTTTTAGCTGATAAATCTAACCGGCCTAAGATTATTTGAGGATGTAATAGAAGGGGAGAAGAAGACAAATTCTGAATCTTAATCTCTAAATCTATGGTATAGCTATTGTTAGGAATAATAAACTTCTTAATAATACGCTTGTCTTGATCCTGATAAACAAATGATATTTGTTCTTTTCCTATGCTTTCCTGCTTAAATAAATTGCCATTATCAGAAAGAAGACCAATTTTGAGAGGCAGGCGATGCTCAAGTTTATTTTTAAAAACTACCTCAACAATAGCAGCTCTAGCCGGATCAAAAATTATATCCCGGGCATCTTGAATGAATTTCACTAATTCATTTGCAGAACTCAAAGGAGGCAAAGCTTCACCTGATGTTTGATTAACTGGCGGGAGTTGTTGAGTTAATGCTTGTTCCCGTGTTTTGTTCAACGCAACTACTTTATTATCAATTAGTTGCGATTTCGGGACTAAAGCTGACCAGCTCAACAAAACCAACAAAGATAAAGCAATAGCTAATACTAAACGTTTTTCCATAGATTTTATGTTAAGGGATCATAACCTGACCGGCCAGAAAAAGGATGGCAACGCAGAATTCTTGTTAGCCCTTTACACACTCCTTTAAATAATCCATATTTTAAGATAGCCTGTTTTGTATATTCAGAGCATCCCGGTTCAAAACGGCAGGTTGCCGGAATAGCCGGCCTTAAATATCTCTGATATACAGATATCAATTTAAGTACCAGGTCCGCCGGCATTAAATACAAAGCTTCTTTCTCCCTTTGTGCCGTCGACGAGCCAAAGTTTTACGCCCGGATTTAGTAGACATTTTCTTGAGGAAGCCCTGGCTTCTTTTCCCGACGATATTTGATGGCGTTGTTAAATTCTTTTTCATTTTGGATCTCCTTGGTATTATCTCCCTATTTTTACAAAAACAACTCGAGGGAGACCGTTAAATTTCTTCAGCAGTTTTCCTGATTTTTGTGAATTGTAACACACATTCATCGCGTGGTCAAGTTTTTTATTGACGTTCCAGGATATTACTGTATAATAATTCACGTTTATCTTTTCTGCTTGCAAGGTTTTTTAACTCTGTTATAATATTTATGTTTTGCCTAAACCGATAAGCTTATTTTATCCACAGTTTTATGCAAGTTGTGCATAAACTGTTAATTCTGTTGATCTGGGAGCTGGTTTTTTAATGGTAGAACTTACTAAGAACTGGGAGGAGGTGCAAAGCGATTTAAAATCCAAGCTGGGAGAAACCATATTTTCCACCTGGATAGCCCCGTTAAAATTTCATGCCGAAGACACCAAAAATATCAACCTTGAAGCCCCTGATCAATTCTTCAAGGACTGGGTTGAAAAACACTACCTGGGGATTATCCAGGAATCCTTAAAAAACAGGGACTTGAATAATCTGTTAGTAAAATTAACTGTAAGTAATATTAAAGAGGGCTTGGCCGCACCCAACAAAACTGTTGAAGCCAACGCTAAAATCACTCCCCCTGCAGGATTTCTTAATCTTAATCTGCGTTACACATTTGAAAATTTTGTTGTTGGTCCGGGTAACCGGCATGCTCACGCTTATTCGCTTGCGGTTGCTAATTCACCGGCAAAAACATATAACCCATTGTTTATTTATGGCGGCGTGGGATTAGGTAAAACACACCTTATTCAAGCTATCTGCCACCAAATAAGAAACAACGGCCCTGCGGGAGCAAAAATATGTTATATGTCTAGTGAAAAATTCACCAATGAGCTGATTGACGCTATTTTACACCGCACCACTTCGGCCTTCAGACAGAAATACCGCAATCTTGATGTCCTGGTTATTGATGATATCCACTTTATCGCAGGAAAAGAATCTACCCAGGAAGAATTTTTTCATACCTTTAACGCTTTATATGACGCACACAAACAGATCGTATTTTCCTCCGACCGACCGCCAAAAGAAATCACCAATTTACAGGAAAGACTGGTTTCCCGGTTTGGCTGGGGGCTGGCTACGGATATCCAGCCTCCGGATTTGGAAACCCGGGTCGCAATTCTAAAGAAGAAAATTGAGCGTGAACCCGTAAGCGTGCCTGATGACGTAATATTTTTTATCGCCCAACTAATTAAAACAAACATCCGCGAGCTAGAAGGAGCCTTGATCAGGACAATCGCTTATTCCTTACTGGAAGAAGAACCGGTAACCCTGCAATTAACCAAAGAGGTTCTCAAGGATTTATTAAAGGAACCCAAAAGACTAATTACTGTAGATTTTATCCAACGCTGTGTAGCTGAAGAATTCGGAGTTTCTTTACCGGAATTAAAAACTAAGCGGCGGAATAAACAGGTTGTGCTTCCTAGACAAGTTGCCATGTATTTAAGCAGAGAGTTGACAGATCTCTCTCTTCCTGAAATTGGCGAGCTTTTTAACGGGAAAGACCACACTACGGTTTTGCATTCTTATAAGAAGATTAAAGAAGATTTACATGTTAACCCGGGGCTAAAAGAGCGGGTAGAAAAAGTTATTCAAGTTATTAAACAGTAATCCCCAGGGTTATTGGACAAAATATTTTATTCTAACTTACTATAAATATAGCGGGTTATATAGTTTTTAACAGAAATATAACTCCTTTAATACTACAACGATATTAAGTTTTTAAATAAATATATAAAAGGAGATCAAAGAATGAAATTTAAGGTAAAAAAAAATAATCTAATTATTGCAATTCAGACTGTGCAAAATATCATTACCGCAAAATCCGCACTGCCAATTCTTTCTAATATATTAATTGAGACTCAACAGGATGGTATAAGGCTGACTGCAACCGATTTAGATATAGGGATAACTTGTGTAATCCCTGTGGATATCCAGGAGCAGGGTGCAATTACCGTACCAGCTAAAAGATTTAGCGATATAGTTAAGGAGTTTCCTGTTGAGGTTATTAGTGTTGCGACTAAAAAAAACAATCTAGTGGTAATTGATTCTGAATTATGTCAGTTTAAAATTATGGGGTTAGCTAAAGAGGAATTTCCTAAATTACCGGAGTTTAAGGATAGAAAGGTTGTTAAGGTTGAGCAGGTGAATTTAAAAGAAATGCTGGCCTTGACTTCTTTTGCGGTGTCTTTCGATGAGACAAGGTATATTTTAAACGGAATACTTTTTAAGATTGATAAGGGGGTTTTAACGCTTGTTTCTACTGATGGGAAAAGATTGGCGGTCGCAGAAAGAAAATTGAATGTAGATTCAGATATCAGTGTAAGTATGATTGTTCCGATTAAAACAATACATGAGTTGAACCGTAACTTAAAAGAAGAAGGTGAATTATCTTTGGTTGTCGGCAGTAACCAGGCGCTTTTTGATTTGGGAGGCGTGGTAATAATTTCGCGTTTAATTGAAGGTGAGTTTCCTGATTATAAACAAGTCGTTCCTCCTGTATCCGATAACAAGGTAAAGATTGGAAGAAACCAGTTCTTGTTAGCGGTTAAAAGAGCGGCGCTTTTAGCTACCCCTGATTATCAGGCGGTAAAATTAGAGGTGTTTAAAAATAAACTGGTAATTTCTAAATCTACCCCGGATGTGGGTGAATTTCATGAAGAATTGGCAGCAGAATACCAGGGCAGAGAAATGATTATTGGGTTTAACCCGGTTTATTTAATGGATATTTTAAAAAATCTCAGCGATGAGGTTATTAATTTAGAATTAACTGATGGAGAGAAACCCGGGGTTGTCCGTATTAGCGGCTATGTTTATATAGTGCTGCCTATGCGCATTAGTTAACAGATGGAGATTTTAAAAAATACAATAGATGAAGTTATGCGGAACCTTACGGCTAAAAAAACAGATTTCCCAGGCGCCGGCCCGCAGGAGTGGTTAAAAAAAACCTTGACAAAGAGGGAGTTGGGGCATATAAAAGTTAAATATTTTAGCAGGGGGGTTCTTGGTTTAAGCGTTGACTCTTCCGCCTGGTTGTATATTTTAAGTCTCAAAAAAGAAGAATTGCTTGGTAAACTAAAAAAAGAAAACCCTGGATTAAAAAATATAAATTTACGTATCGGGGAAATATCGTGAAAAAAACAAAAGAAAAAGAAGGTGTAAAAGAAAACCTTAAGCCGATAGAAAAGCCCAAGGCCTACGATGCTACCAGTATTCAGGTTTTAGAGGGGATCGAGGCTGTTAGGCGCCGGCCCGCAATGTACATAGGGGATACTTCGGTCCGCGGATTGCATCATTTGGTTTATGAGGTGGTTGACAATAGCGTTGATGAGAGCCTGGCAGGTTTCTGTGATTCTATTTCCGTTTGCATACAGTCAGATAATAGCGTCACAGTGGTTGATAATGGCCGCGGTATTCCAGTGGATATGCATAAAACTGAAAAGAAGCCCGCGGTGGAAGTTGCCTTAACTACTTTGCACGCTGGAGGTAAATTTGACCACCGCTCTTATAAGGTTTCCGGCGGGTTACATGGAGTTGGGGTAAGTTGTGTTAACGCGCTTTCAGATTGGCTGGAGGTGGAAGTAAAAAGAGATGGTAAAATTTATCACCAGCGTTATGAAAGGGGGAGGACTGTATCCAAGCTTACTGTTATCGGCAAAAGCAGCTCCACGGGTACGAAAATTACTTTTAAGCCGGATAAAACAATTTTTAGTAAAACTGATTATTCCTATGACATTCTTTCGCAGCGGCTCAGAGAGCTGGCTTTTTTAAATAAAGGGCTAAAAATTAAACTGACGGATGAGCGCTCGGATAAAGAGGCGGTCTTTGAATTTTCCGGGGGGATCGTTTCATTTGTTGAGTATTTGAATAAAAATAAAAACCCTCTGCACAACAAGGTGGTTTATTTTGAAAAACTCCAGGATGACATTAATGTTGAGGTCGCCCTGCAGTATAATGACGGCTATGCGGAAACCTTGTTTTCCTTCGCTAATAATATAAATACCATTGAAGGGGGAACGCACCTGTCCGGGTTTAAATCTGCTCTTACCCGGGGGATTAATCAATACGCCAAATCAAAAAATTTACTTAAAGACAATATTGCTATTAGCGGAGATGATGTGCGTGAAGGCTTGACCGCGGTAATCAGCGTAAAGGTCCCTAACCCGCAGTTTGAAGGGCAGACTAAAACCAAGCTGGGTAATTCCGAGGTAGAAGGATTAGTGGCTTCGGCCAGCCTTGATTCGCTTTCAAGCTATTTTGAAGAAAACCCCCCGATCGCCAATAAAATTATAGATAAAGTAATTGTAGCTTCGCGTGCCAGGGAAGCTGCGCGTAAGGCCAGGGAGTTGACCCGTAGAAAAGGCGCTTTAGAGGGAGCTGGCCTGCCTGGTAAATTAGCGGATTGCTCTGAACGGGATGCAGCATTATGTGAACTTTACATTGTAGAGGGGGATTCTGCGGGCGGCTCGGCAAAACAGGGCCGCGATAGAAGATTCCAGGCTATCCTGCCCATTAAAGGAAAAATCTTAAATGTAGAAAAATCACGTTTAGATAAAATTTTATCTAATGAAGAGATACGCACTATTATTACTGCTTTAGGAACAGGCATTGGCGAAGAATTTGACCTTTCAAAATTAAGGTATCACAAGCTTATGCTTATGGCGGATGCCGATATTGACGGCTCGCACATACGTACCCTGCTCTTAACTTTATTATACCGTCAAATGCCTAAACTGATAGAAGAGGGCCATGTTTATATAACCCAGCCGCCTCTTTATAAAATTAAAAGAGGCCAGCGGGAAGAATATATACAAACTGAGCAACAGATGGATGATTTGTTGTTAGATTTAGGCCGCGAGGGTCATAAGCTGTTGCGGTTGAAGGATAAACAGGATTTTACGGACAACCAATTTAAGGAACTTTTAAAAAATTTAGTTGAGTTGGATAAATTAGGAAGATATTTGGATAAAAAGGGAGTAAATTTTGCAGATTATATTAATTCTAGACATCCAAAAACCAAAAAAATGCCTATTTATAGGATAAAAGTGGAGGGGAATACCCTTTTTGTCTTTTCAGATAAAGAATTGGCTGTCATTACAGAGAAAGAAGGTAAAGAGGCAGAGCTGGATGTTTTGCAGATTTTTGAAGCGCAGGAAATAGAGCAGGTAATTGCTAAAATTGAAAAACTTGGTTTTGATGTTGAAAGTTATTTTAGCAGCACTGTTGTTTCCAAGCAGGGCGCGACTAAAGAGGCGGAAAAGAAGCTAAAAGCAGTTTATCGTATTATTAACGACGGGGACTCAAAGGAAGTTTTTAGTTTAAGAGAGGTTCTTGCTTATATCAGGGAAGTGGCCGCTAAGGGTATGCATATCCAGAGGTATAAAGGTTTGGGTGAGATGAATCCCCAGCAGCTTTGGGAGACTACTATGGACCCGGCTAAAAGAACAATTTTGCAGGTAGTTTTAGAGGATGCGGTTGAATCGGATAAGATGTTTACGGTTTTAATGGGAGACCAGGTAGAGCCGCGCCGCGAATTTATAGAAGATTACGCGCATCAGGTAAAGAATTTGGATATTTAACATGGAAATAATGACGCCGGGAAAATATAAGAAAAGCATCCATCCAGTTGCCATTTTTAAGGAGGCCTGGGGCATCTGCAGGAATAATTTAGGGAAATTAGGGGCTATCTACTTTATTTTTAACTTACCAATTATTATTTTTTACTTAACCCCTGTAGCAAGCAAGCTGCAGGATCAGAAACCAAACCTTCAGGTGTTTCTTGGGTTTTTTATTCCGGCCTTAATAATCGGCGTTTGGTGCCATATTTCTTTATTGTTGGGAGTTAAAAAGGCGGTTGATCTTGAGGTTTACACAATAGGCCAAAGTATAAAGCAAACAAAAACATTTTTTCTTAAATATTTGGGCACAGTTTTGGTCGTTTCCTTATTTTTAATGGGCATGATAATATTGGGGGGTTTATCTACCGCAATAATTTTACCTTTATTATTGAAAGTTAACAAAATACTGGCTACGCTGGTTTGTCTTATTTTGGTAATTGCGCTTATTGTTTTTTTAGCCTATCTTATGATTCTTTGGTCTCTTGCCACAACGGCCTGCGTTCTTGAAAATCTTCGTCCGATTACTGCTTTGAAAAAAAGCTCGTCTTTAATTAAGGGCTATGTTCCGGCATCTGCGGGGACTTATTGTTTGATTATACTTGTATATATTGCCTGCCTGCTTCCTTTTATTATTATAGGGACATTTCTGGGTCTTGGTAATTATCCCGACCTGGCTAACCGGGTGGGCACAATATACAGCATGTTGATTAATGTTGTCTTGGTGCCGTTTTGGTCTGCGGTTGCAGTAATATTGTATAAAAAATTAAAAGAGGTCTTGGAAAGTCATGTATGCGCGTAACGAAAAGATAATACCGGTTTACATCGAAGATGAAGTAAAAGATTCTTATTTGAATTATGCGATGAGCGTAATCGTTGGCCGCGCCCTGCCTGATGTGCGCGATGGTTTAAAGCCGGTCCATCGCAGGATCCTTTATGCGATGCAGGAACTTAATCTTGAGCACTCCAGGCCTTATAAGAAATGCGCCCGTATAGTCGGTGAAACTATGGGTAAGTATCACCCGCATGGAGACATGGCTATTTATGATACCCTGGTGAGAATGGCGCAGGATTTCACTTTGCGTTATCCTTTGGTGGATGGCCAGGGGAACTTTGGTTCAGTTGACGGAGATACTGCCGCAGCTATGCGTTATACCGAAGCCCGGCTTGCCGCAATTTCTGATGAATTGCTCGGGGATATTGAAAAGGATACGGTTGTTTTTGGGCCTAATTTCGATTCTTCTTTAAAAGAACCATTGCTCTTGCCGGCCAGCCTGCCTAATCTTTTAGTTAATGGCTCAAGCGGGATTGCCGTAGGCATGGCCACGAATATACCGCCGCATAATTTAAATGAAGTATGTGATGCGATCATCTATCTTATCGATAACCCCGGTGCGGAAATTAAAGACCTGATGCGTTATATCAAGGGGCCGGACTTTCCTACCGGAGGGTTAATTTGCGGAAAATCCGGGATTAAAGATGCGTATACGACAGGAAGGGGCAAACTTTTGGTGCGCGCCAAAGCAACTGTAGAGCATCAGAAGAACGGGAAAGACCTGATTATTTTTACCGAGATACCTTATCAAGTGCAGAAGTCCAGTGTTATCGAAGCAATTGCCGCTTTAGTTGATGATAAGAAGATTGAAGGTATCTCTGATATACGCGATGAATCGGATAAAGAAGGCATGCGCATTGTGATTGAGCTTAAGCGCGACATTGAACCGCAGATTATCCTGAACCAGCTTTTTAAGCACACTCAGCTGGAAAATACATTTGGGATTATTATGCTGGCATTGGTGGATAACCGGCCAAGGGTTTTAAATTTACGCCAGGTATTGGATTGTTATATTGAGCACCGTAAAGTGGTTATCCGCCGGAGGACACAGTTTGAATTGGATAAAGCTTTGAAGCGCGCGCATATTTTAGAAGGCCTGAAAATCGCGCTTAAGTTTATAGACCGGATTATTAAGGTTATCAAAACCTCCAAGAGCGTAGAAAGCGCCAAGGTAAATTTGATGAAGGAGTTCGGGCTTTCCGAGATCCAGTCGCAGGCGATCCTTGAGATGCAGCTGCAGCGTTTGACCGCGCTCGAGAGGGATAAAATTGACGCGGAATATGAAGAGCTTTTAAAGAAAATTGAATTATGCCGGGCGATCCTTGCTTCTCAGAAAAAAATCGAGGCAATCATCAAGGAGGAGCTTGAAAATTTAAAGAAAAAATATGGAGACCAACGGCGCACGGATATTGTAGGAGAGGCAGAAGAACTTGAGGTTGAGGATTTGATTGCCGAAGAGGACGTAGTGGTGACAATCAGCCACGGCGGCTACATCAAACGTTTGCCGGTAAGCTCCTACCGTAAACAAAAACGCGGGGGCACGGGAGCAACGGGCGCGGAGCTTAAAGAAGAGGATTTTAGCGAGCACCTTTTTGTCGCCTCAACTAAAGACTACCTGCTTATTTTCACCGATAAAGGCCAGGTGCACTGGTTGAAGGTCTATGAAATACCCCAAGCCAGCCGTATCTCTAAAGGTAAGGCAATTGTTAACCTCGTGCAGATGGAGCAAGCGGATAAGGTTAGCTCAACCATTCCGGTAAAAGAGTTTTCCCCGGATAAATATTTAGTGATGGTTACTAAGCTGGGTCAAATCAAAAAAACTAAACTTGATGCATATGGAAATCCGCGTAAAGGCGGGATCATCGGGATTACCCTGGATAAAGATGACGCATTGATAGGGGTGGAGATGACTGATGGCAAGCAGGAGCTGCTTATCGGGACCAAGCAGGGTAAGGCGATAAGATTTTCGGAAGAAAAGGTGCGCGATATGGGCAGGGGGGCGCGGGGTGTGCGCGCGATCTCTTTAGGGAAAAAAGATGAAGTTATTGATATGGTGGTTCCTCAAAAATCCTCTACTATACTTACGGTTACAGCTTTAGGTTTTGCCAAACGCACGACCGTTGATGAGTATCGGCTGACCAGCCGCGGCGGTAAAGGCGTAATTAATATCAGGGTTACGGATAAAAACGGAGAGGCCGTAAATTTAAAATCCGTAAACGATAAAGATGAACTTATGGTTATTACCCAAAACGGAATATTCTTGCGTTGCGCGATAAAAGATATCCGTGAAACCGGACGTTCATCTCAAGGTGTGCGGTTAATCAAGCTTCAGGATAAAGACCGGGTTTCTTGTGTTGCGCCGGTCATTGCCGAAGAAGAATAAACTCTGACCCTGTCGTCTAGCCTGGTCCAGGACAAGAGCTTTTCAAGCTCTCGACACGGGTTCAAATCCCGTCAGGGTCATTAAGCTTTCTTTGTAATAGTTGCTCTCCCGTCAACTAAACGCTACGTAGTTTTCTGCAACACCTGCTCGCAGTTGACGGGATTAATTCGCGCATATAACTTACGTTCACTGTCGTTGCGTAAGTTATGCGCTCATTAAAAATGTGCGGAATAGTTGGATATATAGGCGAAAGGCCGGCTCAGGAAATACTTTTGACCGGCCTTAAACGCTTGGAATACCGAGGGTATGATTCTAGCGGCATGGCGGTCATTCTGCCCGGAAAAAACACTCCTTGCGTCAGAAAAGCCCCAGGTAAAATCAACGCCTTAGAAAAACTACTTAAAGTCAATCCGCTTAAAGGGTTTGTCGGCATCGCGCATACCCGCTGGGCTACCCATGGAGCACCTACCCGGTTCAATGCCCATCCCCATGCTGATTGTGAAAACGAAATAACTCTTGTGCATAACGGGATTATCGAAAACTACGAGGCTTTAAAAGCACAGTTGCTTAAAGAAGGGCATTTATTCCGCAGCCAGACAGATACCGAAGTTATTGTGCATCTTATTGAGAAGTTTTATAAGAATGTCCCGTTAGAAGATGCAGTCTGTAAAGCCTTAAAATTGGTCACCGGGTCTTTTGCCATTGCGGTTATCGCCAAGCAAGAGCCGGATAAGCTTGTCGGCGCCCGGTCGGGAAGTCCTCTGATAGCGGGGATTGGCAAGGGCGAGAATTTTCTTGCTTCGGATGCCCCGGCAATCCTTGAGCATACCAAAGAGATAATTTTCTTAGAGGAAAATGAAGTAGCGGTATTAAGTAAAAACAACTGTACAATAAAGGACCTTAACGGCAAGACAATAGCCAGGGAGGCGGTGCGGCTAAATTGGGATATTGAGCAGGCCCAGAAACAGGGGTATAAGCATTTTATGCTCAAAGAAATCAATGAGCAGCCTCGGATTATTGCAAACCTGTTTGACTTAAGGATACAGAAGGGTAATAAGGTTGTTTTTAAAGAACAAAACATTGCCCTTAATAAGCTAAAAAACATTAAGAGTATTTTTATCGTTGCATGCGGAACAGCATATCATGCTGGCCTGGTGGGTAAATATGTTTTGGAATCCCTTTGTAAAATACCTACATACATAGATGTTTCAAGCGAATTTCGCTATAGGGATTTGCTTATTGATAAAAACACCCTGGTCCTAGCGATAAGCCAATCCGGAGAAACTGCGGATACCCTGGCGGGGATCCGGGAGGCCAAAAACCTGGGCGCTTCGGTAATTTCCATATGCAATGTCCTGGGTTCAACCTTGACCCGCGAATCAGACGGTGTGATGTATACTCACGCCGGACCCGAAATCGGGGTTGCGTCTACCAAGGCATATACCGCACAACTTTCAGCAATTTATTTATTTGCCTTTTATCTTGCAGAGGTACGCAATGTAATCCCGCAGAGTAAAATAAATAAATTCATTGATGAGATAAGGGCTATCCCCAAGAAACAGGATGAGATTTTAAAAAAACAGGATTCTATCGCCCGTGTATCTCATCGGCATTCGCATTTTGGCTCTTTTCTGTATTTAGGCAGGAATGTAAATTATCCGTCGGCTTTGGAGGGGGCATTGAAATTAAAAGAAATTTCGTATATTCCGGCAGAAGGTTATGCTGCAGGCGAGATGAAACATGGCCCTATCGCCTTAATTGATGAATATCGCGGCGTAGTCTGTATTGCTCCGGAGTCCAAGGTATATGAAAAGATGGTCTCTAATATCCAGGAGATCCGTTCGCGAAAGGGGAAAATCATTGCTATTGCCACCGAGGGGGATACTAATATTGAGGAGTTAACCGGGGAGGTTATTTATATCCCTAAGTGCGATGAATTATTTTCTCCTCTTTTGGTGGTATTGCCGCTGCAGCTACTAGCCTACCATATAGCGATAAAGCGCGGATGCGATGTGGACCAGCCGCGCAACCTGGCTAAATCAGTAACCGTGGAATAATGTTTTATATTGTCGCTACTCCGGTAGGCAATTTAAAAGACATAACTTTGCGGGCAATTGAAATTTTAAAAGATGTAGATTTAATTGCCTGTGAAGATACCCGTCACACCAAGATCTTGCTCCAGCATTACGATATCGGAACCCCCACTACCAGTTTCTACCAGCACAACAGAATCAGTAAGGGCGAATATATTATAGGTCTGTTAAAAGAAGGTAAAAATATCGCCTTGGTTTCTGATGCCGGCACACCTGGTATACTTGACCCGGGATACAACTTGATTAATCTGGCAATAAAAAATAATCTGGAGATGACCTTTATCCCGGGGGCAGCGGCTTTTATAAACGCGCTGGTGCTTTCCGGAAAGCCGGCGCATGAATTTTTCTTTGCCGGGTTCCTCGCGAACCGCCGGCAGGCGCGTAAAAATCAGCTGGAGAAATTAAAGCAGCTCAACTGTACGGTTGTTTTTTATGAATCCTGCCATAGGATTTTAGCCTGCCTGGAAGATATTCAGGCTATTTTTGGAGACAAACAAGTGGTTGTATCCAGGGAACTTACCAAAAAGTTCGAAGAAGTAAAGCGCGCTAGCGCAAAAGATATCCTGGAATATTTTAAGAAACAAAAACCCCGCGGCGAATTCGTAGTGATCATATAGTCCATAAGAAAACGCTTTCCTGAAACCCCTCAAATGCTCTTGTAAGCGCTTACCTATAATATATACTTTTTCTAACAAGGCTGATAAATGCCCTCTATATATTGACTCCGGAGGGCATCCTGCGATGGCCTGATAACGGCTCAAGCGGGACCTTAAGAATAAGATGAAGATAAAATCATTAAGAAGTTTTAAAATCATCGCTATCGTTTTATCCTTTTTGCTTGTTTTTGAGCAATCCGGGTTTGCCCAGATTGCCGGAGAGCTGGATATCTCGGGCCATTTTCTTGCCTTGCGTAACAGCTTTTCTCAAGAGAGATTTCGTCCGCTGCATCTAAGATATCTTTCCTATGACCCTGCCGCAAATAATTTTAATCTGCTGCTTGATAAAGGAGATCAATTTAAACAGGGACTGTCCCCGAAGGATAAGGCACCCAAACCTATCGGATGGTTTGGTGCCCCGCCTTCTGCGGGGGCTGTCCCTGAAGAGATCTTGCAACAAGAAACCAAGACCCTACTCAATTATTTTTTCATCGGCATTTCCCTGCCCAACGCATCCTTTTGGGTAAATTTAAGACCGGATGCGGAAAATAACATTATAGACAGCGAACTGGCTGAAACTGACGTAGGAAAGATTCTTTTAGAAGCAGACTTACAGCTTAAGAAAGATACAGCCAATTTTACCTCTCCCCGGGCTTTGGAAGGCAAAGACTATTGGGATAAGCTATATAAGAGAGCTGAAGAGCTCTATGGCGATGAAAATATAACTATACCCACCTTAACCCGACCCTGGATTGTTCCTGATGAGATCATTATCAGGGAGAGCTCCGACAATGCCTATATCTACAAAGCGACGCTTAAAGTCATGCTTGAGCAGGACTACCTCAAGGATTCATCTACGTACAGCTTCCAGGATCAACGCTCCAAAGCCTTGAATGAATACTCATCTCAACTCATCAGAGAAACCATTATTCCCAAGCTAACCAAAGAAATCAATTCTGCCAAAAGATACGCTCCCCTAAGGCAGGTTTACTACTCACTTATCCTGGCGCAATGGTTTAAGCAAAAATTCTACGGCAAATCAGGATTATATTCTTACCTTATAGATAAGCACAAATTGGATGGTTTAACCTCTAAAACCCCTTGGTCTAAAACAACTTACTTTAATGCTTACAAAACCTCCTTTCAACAGGGAGAATACAACATCAAGGAGCCATGTTATACCCCTTACGGCCAGACTATCAGGAGTTATATGAGCGGAGGGATAGCTTTTGGAGAACAGATACCAAGGGCCTTTGTCCCCATAAAAGGCAACCCCAAAATGCCAAAGCCTTTATTCATCTGGAGGCAGCCGTCAATAATTGAGATGGGCGCAAGAAAGTTGATTTCGGGAGCACAAGCATTAGGGGACATAGAAGATCTATGGGGCCTGGATATAAAGTCCATAGGACATGTTTCTGGTAGAGAAGATAATGATTATGATTCTCTGGCAAGGCAAGATAAACCCGCTTTAAATACTACCGAAGAGACCGCTAATATTAATAGCGGCGTTAACTCTTCGCGGGATAGAAAAATTGTGAACGATCAAGTATCGTCTCCAATAGATGCTTCAGAAGTACTCCTAGATCCAAAAGATGCATTGAGATCAGATGGCTGGAGGAAATTAAGATTAATGGTGTCATTTGTGCGGGAATTGATTAATTCGGGAGCAGAATTTGATGATGGATATTATCGCGGTCTATTTGATAATGGCATATTTTTAGATGAAGCGGAGAGGATTTTTGGAGAAAGAAAGTTAATTCCTGCCAGAATAGATACCTATGTTTATAACCAGGCCACATCTGTTGAGCAGGCTTTAATAGAATTGATTGCTAATGCCCAAGATGCCATGGTAAACGAGAAAAGGATAGGCAGGTTTGGTGTGGGTGCTTATCAGATGTTCCGGGAACTAAAAAGCCCTGAAGACACAGTTACAGTTATTACGTCCATAGATGGTAAGCTTGGCTGGAGGATAACTTTTAAGTTTATTGAAGGAGATCTATGTTGTAAGACGGAACAGGTAGCAGAAGCGGTGCAAAAAGGCACCATGGTAGCCGTAAATACAAAACTTACACCCGAAGAAGTGCAGGAACGTATTAGCTATATAAAAAATAAGCTACACACTAATACCAGGAGCAAAATTACAGTTAATGAAATCTCGATCAATAATCCCGAACAATACCATTACATTAACGGCGACAATCTTGTTATACCCGATATAGATCCGGTTCGAGTCGAGATTACAGAAAATGGATATACAGTAATAGACAAAGGAATCGGTATGAGCCCAAAGACCGTTTGGGAGAAGTTTTTGGTTCCAAAGGGTACCACTAAGGCCATTGAAGGTAAGCCGGCAGAAAAAAGTTCAGAGATTAGAGAAGAGACGCATTTGTTCTATTCAAATATAATATCCGGTGAAGGGCAGGGGAGAGTAGCGGTTCAAATCAGCGGTGTAAAGAATATTGAAGTTCCGATTTCCGGGATGAATATCCCTGAAGAGTTGATCATTGAGCTCCCGCATGATGCATGGCTTCCGGAGTCAAGAGATAAAATCGCCATGGACGACGTTACAAGGGAGGGGTTGCTTGAGGTAGTGCGTAAGCTTACCTCTCCTCAAAGAAGCGATATAGTAGACAGGTACGCCCTAATCAACGGAGTCGCTTCATTATTAAGGTATATTTTAAAGGATAGTGAAGATAAATCATTGTTGTATGAATTTAGAAGGATGTGTAGTGATTATATACAGACTGAAGGATTTGGCAAGATATTCCTGCCGAATAGAAAAGAACTTGCTTTGTTACGTCTTTCTCCGGGGCAAGAAGTCATATTTTTGGATGAGCAGATGTTTTATTTCCGCCCTAATAATATACCGAGCGTGGAGAAGGTAAGGAATTTTGTTTCTGCGGCAAATGAATTATATATTGGGAACCTTGATGATTTGGAGGAGAGCAATATATATATTGAAGGCAGCTATCCGGATGGCAGAGGATGGGTTATCTTAGATAGAAGGGTTTGGGAAAAGCATGGAGCTGATCCGGCCTGGCTTAATGGATTTTTGAATTTTAGTATTGGATATGGAGATGAAGGGAAAAACTTTGGCACCATTGTAAAATCTTCGGTAAGAAAGGTATCTTCCGGGGGCACAGATCTATCTGTGGATCAATCATCTCTGGGGCAGGGTATCGGCACAAAAGGGTTCAAAATCAGCCAGGAAGAAGCAGATGCCCTGAGGAATGATTTGATTTTCAGCCAGTTGGTTAAAAAACAGCTGGATGATTTTGAAGAAAGGGATGTAAATTTTATTATAAAGATAGCTGAAGAAGCAATTGCCGCAGGGGAGATTAATAAGGGTAATATAGATGAAAAAATAATTAAATTACAAAGTTGGCTTGCATTGCTCAAGGATTTAAAGAAGTCTTTGCCTGAAGGGATGTTTGGCGAGGCGTGGCTGCAAAAGGAGCTCTATCAGGTGAAATTTAATATTTTTTCTTCCCAGGCAATTATTTCTAGCCCCGAAGTCAGAAACGGAAAATTGTATTTCTATATTACGCGATTTGACGATGAAACTGTCCATTGGACTGCATTTGAAATAAATAAACAGGGAACGGTTACCTCTTTTGAAGATATGCGTCCGGTATTTACAGACCAAAATATATATCTTGTAGGAAGAGATAAAGAAGATAGCAAGCTGTATCAAATATCAATAAGGGATGGCGGTGAAAATAAGGTTATTCTTGAGAAGGTAGTTGGGGAGTACCCGGAAGGATCAAAAAACGAAAATCTGATAGCGCTTGTACAAGAAGGAGAAATAGTTTCAATTAAGATCGTTTCCAGGGAGAATGTTGCAGAATTCTGCCGTCTGCCCGCTCAAAATTTGGCTGGTATGTTGGCTGAAAAACCTTCTGCGGTAGTATGTAACAATGGATATGCGGTATGGTTTAGCCGTTTCGGACACCAAATGATATATAAGGTAAATTCTTCCGGAGATGTGCAGCAGATTAAAATCAAAGGAGTTGACAGGATTAATACCATAGCAATATTCCCAAATGGGAATATTGCTATTGCTGGGTACAAGAAAGCGTCTTTCAATGATGATTTCCTTAATAAATACAGTGCGTCAAGCTCGCTGAAAGCGGATTACTTCTCTGGGATAAACAGAGAGGCAGAAATTATTCTTATTGATGACCATGGGAAGACAGATGAATATTATGTCCAGGATGAGGATATCTGGCAGAAGGACGATGGGATATATTTTCTTAATGACAAAGGATTAGTGCGCCTTAACCAAAATGGTGAGAGTGAAATATTTGCCTTGCCGGATCTCGACAAAATACCTGGAAGCAAGAAAATAGATTCTCTGGTGTTTACCGGAAAATATATTTATTTAATTATTGCCGGCAGGGATATCCCTTTGCCCGGAGCAAACCCATTTTACAGAATAGAAATTGATAAGGAGGAAGCAAAGGAGATTACCGATGATTCTTTGTCCCGGACATTGATTACCGCAGGGGAACAATCATATTGCATATCGCTAAAGAAGGGCGGGGACAGAAAAATCCGGCGCATAGAAGAAAACGGAGAAATGGTAATTATTTATAATGAATGGGATGTAAAAGCCGCAATTCCGGAAGGCAATTCGCTGTTTATCGTTCGGGAAGAAAGCAGACTAGGCATGCATAACAAATTGTCATTATACGAAATAAGCCAGGATGGCAAGGCAAAGTTTGTCTATTCCTTAGAGGGCGTCGATTTGGCTTTTTGGAAGATGGAAAACGGAGAATTTATGTTTTTAGAAGATTATGATGAGTTGACCAGCCAGGAAGAAGATGTGGTAAGTCTTCTTGCCAATCCTTCTGAACCGTTTAGAGCATTAAGAAAGGTTAACATTTATAATCAGCGCACAGGAGAGGCTATAAAAAGGAGCGCAATATTCTTCGAAGGTTCTTATAAAAATTTGGTTTTCTTAGGGCAAGATCCTTTTGCGATAGAATCTCATCAGATATCTGCCTATCCCAGCCTATCCTTGCTTATTGAACAGAAAGAATATTTGAGGAAGAATTTAGCTGTTCTTCAAGAGAGATACCTGCCGCAACTATTCGGCTTATTATCTGTGTTGAGGCAGAATGAAAGGGAACAATTTTTGCAGTCCTTGGTTACCCATAAACACTGGATGTCTGCGTTGATTTTTTTATCCTCCGAAACCATATTGAAAGCCGGAGAGGGTATTGAACAATTACGGCAAATTCTAGATGACGTGGTTTATAAAGCCAAGAATATAAAGCAGATTAGAGAAACGTTTAAATTTATCAATTTTATACTTAGCACCATTAAAGACGAGAAGATAGCTTTACGTATTACGGGAAGGTGGTGTAAGGTTTTTCTAAAGAACCCGGATTTGGCAGAAGTAATAGCCGATAAAATGCAGGAAAAATTCGATGTTCCGCAAGATGGGTTTATTGAAATGTTCGCACGTAAATTTGGCATAGGGAGGAATTCTGGGGGGTTAGGCACGGGGAGAAACCCGTTAGAATTTTATCAGGATTCAAAGGATCTGGCTTATCTTCCCAGCGAGGTTAGGTTGTATTTAGATTTCTTAGTTAGCGAAGAATTAATGGTCCCCGTATTTGTATCCGAAGATAGGTTTTCCGGAAGGAAAACCAAAGCCGAGATAAAGGGGGTTGATTTATCAACTCTAATCCGCCTGCGCGAGTTATCACCGGATATTATCCTGCAGCATCATGATGTACAGTGGGAAGATGTGGTGTTGGGGGTCTTGGGCTTGAATGGCTCTGACATACAGGGAATCAGGAGGGATATTGCCGGAGCGGTAAATAGCCAAGATAAAACCCAGCAATACTGGATCAGGGAGTTGGCGCAAAATGCAAGAGATGCTATTCGTGCGATGTTGGGCATAGAAATAAAAAGTGGATTCTTGGGGCATGGGTTTTATACTGCATTCGCAGGCGGTTGCAATGAAGTGCGCATAAGGACTGGCAATGGCACATACACCTATGAAATAGTCTTAAAACCCAGTTATGACCCTAAAGGGGACATGGTTGATATTGCGGTTGTAAGAATGACCCGTTATGAGAGTAATTTTAAAGGGACTCAAATACAGCGCGTGAATTATTATAATACTACCGCAGATGAAGATGCAATTTTAGGTGTATTATACACTACCCGCCAGGTAAAACGTTTTTTAGGTGCAATACCTTCAAGAGGCGAAGACAGGGTTTCAGTAATTTACAATAATGAGTTAATTAATGAAGATGGGCGCAGGAGCGAAAATGCGGCCAGGATTATAAAGATAGAAAATGGCGTTACGCAAACGCCCAATAAAGACGGTTATTACGAATGGATTGTCAGCATTGCCGATCCGGTAGGAATGGATTTGCACACAATTTTAAATAAACTTCTACCTCCTGATGTATCGGGTAAACCCGCGCAAGTGTCGCCAGATAAAGAGGGCATAGGAGGAAAGTTAGAATCAAGTTTTAGTAAAGATAAAATATTGCGTGTGACGGTAGATAACCTGTATGTGGATGATATCGATTCAAAATATACCGATCTTGTCCCGCAGGATATCCTTCAGGTTTTATTAAAAAGAGGCTGGAATATCAATTTTCCCCAAGGTACGCCTGTTACTAGAACTAGGATAGGTGTAATGGATAGCCAATATTACAGGCCTTGGATTGCCGCCTTGGCTTTAAGAAGCGCCGTGATTTTATATTTGAATGAAGGCATCCCTGAAATGGAAGGCTTAATTCCAAAAGACTATATATATTCTAATTCCAATGCTATTTGGGTATCGCCAGACATCCTTAGAGACGCTGAAGCGATAAATAACGGCATACCGGAGAAAGTCGACTTTTCAAAATACAACAATCCGCACCTGTTGGTACAGTTATTTACCATGATTAAAGTAGCATGGAAAGAGGAGCATATTTCGCTTTGGGAAATTAAGCAAAGAGTTCTTGATGAATATAAAAAGACCGCCGATAAAGTTAATCTCGAAGGGATATTGCCTCCAGGCATGCAAGGTTTACGCGACAGAGCAGAATCTTATATAACGCAAAGCATAAATAAGCGCAGGGTTGATATTGGCCTTTTGATGCAAGAGCCAATTATTATTGCCTTTCAAAAATTTGTTAGCATATTGAATCAGCTGATAAAAGTAAACAATAAAAATAATTTTGTCTGCGATATAGGCGCTCCTTACAGTGCTCGCGCCAGCGCGCTTGTTCCGGCAGAAGGGAATATTACATGGAACCTTGCTTATTATGAATCTAACCTCCAAGAGCTTTATAATTTTATATCCACCGGGTTGGTAGATAGAAACTTCTTGAAATTTATTGAGACTTATATTCATGAATCGAGCCATACGGTAGAGGGAAATTACCAGGCAAAATATAAAAATGAGTGGACGCATCAGGCAGCCAGAAATGTCGGCGGAGCCTTCGGTTGGATTATGGATTTATTATACGGGAGGCTGCTTTCTAATATGGGAACCCCCGAAGAGTTCCGGGAGATGTCAAAAAAAGAATTAGAAGAATTGGGTTTTACCGTTGAGGCCTTAAGAGAATCATATGAAAAAGTCAGTAACCATATAAAGCAGCAAACTTCCTCCTTAACAGAGTTGGCATTGGGAAAAGCAAAGTTTAGTCCATCCGCCGCTTCACCCTTAAGGGAAGATAGGAGAGGATCCTATAAATCTCTTGCAACAGCCAGGATACGTGATGCCTTCCAGAATGTCCTTCACCGCGATCCGGAGGATAAGGAAGTCATGGATGTTTTTAGATTTATAGAATCCGATCCAAATGGAACTTATTTGGAGGAAGGGACTTATTCTGCGGTAGCGCGGGCTTATGCAAATGAAATAAAAAGATCTGCTGCCGGCTCGCCG
>Ga0172371_10000104_pt1 | contig 111372 bp, 97 predicted proteins | sample Lak12m_FD_114543 | JGI IMG/M metagenome (GOLD analysis project Ga0172371, IMG submission 114543) | Freshwater microbial communities from Kabuno Bay, South-Kivu, Congo - kab_022012_12m | ecosystem: Environmental > Aquatic > Freshwater > Lake | place: Democratic Republic of the Congo: South-Kivu...
CGCAACTTCAGCACACAGACCTTCTCCACCTCCTACTGGCTCAAACGACCCGACCTGTTGCCCCGCCTGTTCATGCAGCTCGTCGGCTCGATGTGCAACCGCCAGGCGGCCAGGGCCGAGAGCGTCGCCCCCTCGACCATCCAGCACCAGGCCTCCCGCCTCGGCCGACACTGCATGCTGTTCCACTCCCAACAGTTGCAGCGGAGCGGCCCCACCCCTGAGATCGTCGTCGACGGCTTCGAGACTTTCGAGTGGAGCCAGTACCACCCCTTCCACCACAACGTGGCCGTCGACCCGGCGACCGGCTACCTGCTCCACCACAACGACAGCCCGCTGCGCCGCAAGGGACGGATGACCGAGCAACAGAAGCTACGCCGTGCGCAGCTCGAAGCGACCCTGGGCCGTCCCGACTCCAAGGCCGTCCGCAAGGGGATGACGGAGCTGTTCGAGGTGGTGACCAAGGGGGCCGACAAGGTGACGATCCGCAGCGATGATCACCCCGCCTATCCGCCGGCCATGAAGCGGCTGGCGTGCGGGATCGAGCATCGGATCACCCCCGGGAAGCAGCACCGGGATCGGCACAACTCGCTGTGGGAGGTGAACCTGCTGGATATGTTGATCCGCCACAGCACGGCGGCGCACAAGCGCGAGACGATCGCCTGTGCGAAGCGCCGGCAGTCGTCGGCGGAGAAGCTGGCGGTGTTCCAGGTGTGGCGCAACAACGTGAAGCGACGGTGGGAGAACGGAGGGGCGGTGACGCCGGCGATGCTGCGGGGAGCGACCGACCGGATGTTGACGGTGCAGGATGTCCTGAAGGAGCGGCTGTTCCGGACGCGGATCGAGCTGCCGGCGAGCTGGAGCCGGTACTACGAGGGCGGGGTGGAGACGGCGGCGCTGGCGGTGAACCGGCGGCACGGGCTGAAGTACGCGTTCTGAGGGGGAACGGCAGAGGCGAGGCCGCGGGGCCTCACCTCTGCTAGGGACAATTTCGAAGCCAGAACTTTCACATTCAGAGGGGGCCGTAGACCCTGACGTAGTCCACGAGCATGGTCTGGGGGAAGACCGTGGAAGCGTCCGGCGCGCCGACCCAGCGACCGCCCACCGCGACGTTGAGGATGATGTAGAACGGGTGTTCGAAGACCCACGCCGCGCCTGGCGGGAGATCGGCCGGCGTCACCGTGAAGTAGGCGTACCCGTCGACGAACCAGACGATGGCCTCCCCGCTCCATTCCACGGCGAAGACGTGGAAGCCGAGGTCGTAGCCGCCCTGCGCCAGGACGTGCGCGCGGGTGAGGGCGCCGTTGCCGGCGTAGCCGGGCCCGTGCAGGCTGCCGTGCAGGACGCGCGGTTCCTGCCCGCGGTATTCCATGATGTCGATCTCGCCGCACTGCGGCCAGCCCACTTGCCCGATGTCGGCGCCGAGCAGCCAGAAGGCGGGCCAGATCCCCTGGCCGGCGGGCAGCTTGATCCTGGCCTCGAAGCGCCCGCACGTGTGCTCGAACAGGCCCTGCGTCTTGATCCGGCCCGAGGTGTACGGCTGGCCGCCGTACTCTTCGGCGCGGGCGGTGATGGCCAGGTGGCCCTGGCCGTCCAGGCTGACGTTCCGGGGAAGATCCGTGTCGTACTCGAGCTGGGCGTTCCCCCAGTCGGTGCCGATGTCGAAGCGCCAGCGTTCGGGAGCGGGGACCGCGTCGGCGGGGCCGTCGAACTCGTCCTGCCAGAGGAGGCCGTAGGGGGCGGGCGCCTGTTCCTCGCGGCATCCCGCGGCGACGGCCGACACCAGCAGCAGCGCCGCCAGAGCCTCCCGGCGCTTCAAGACGTGGAACCCCGGGGCGATGCCGCGGCGGCGGGTTCGACCGGCGGGAACAGGCGCGAGTCCGCGAGCGCGGCCTTCAGCACGAGCGTGGCCGCCCCGATGGCCACGGCACGCTCCCCGAGATCGCTGGCGCGGATTTCCGCCGCGGCGACGGAACTGACCAGCGTGCGGACCTTCACGGTCTCCCGCAACGGATCGAGCAGCAGGTCGCCCAGCCGGGCGAGGTCGCCGCCGATGATCACCAGGGAGGGGTTCATGATGTTCAGCAGACCGGCCACGGCCCGGCCCAGGTGCGCCGCCGCTTCCTGCGCCACCTGCAGGGCCAGCGGATCGCCGGCCAGGGCGGCGTCCTCGAGTTCGGGCATGGTGATCGCCTTGCCGGCCAGCCCGCTGCGCGGATAGGCGGCCCCCAGTTCGGCGGCCCTGGCCATGAGCGCCGGCCCGCCGACCAGCGTGACGAGGCAACCCCGGAGCCCGCAGATGCAGGGCTTCCCCTGGGGGTCGATGGAGAGGTGGCCGATCTCGCCGGCCACGCCGGTGGCGCCCCGGTAGATCTCGCCGCCGATCACGTGCCCCGAACCGATGCCCATGGCGACCTTGATGTAGGCGAGGTCGTCGACGCCCCGGCCCACGCCCCACCAGTGCTCGGCGAGGGCGCCGAGGTTGGCGTCGTTGTCCACCATCAGGGGCACGCCGTACTGCGCGGACAACGTGTCGAGGCCGAGCCTGGCCTCCCACGCGGGCAGGACGATGGTCGACAGGCGGTCCGGTTGGGACGGGTCCACCGGGCAGGGCAGCGCGACGCCGATCCCGACCAGGGGCCGGCCGACCGCGGCGGGGGCGGCCAGGCAGGTCCGGCACAGCTCGGCGATCAGCTGCCGCGTGCCGGCCGGATCGGTGCGTACGGGGTGCTCGCGCGATTCCCAGGTCAGCACTCGGCCCCGCAGGTCGGTCAGGGCGGTGACGATGTGCGTGGCGCCCATCTCGATGCCCAGGATGACACAGGCGTCGTCCTGGAATTCCAGCACGATGGGACGGCGGCCGCCCTGCGAACGCCCCTCGCCCGCCTCGGCGACGATGCCCTTCGGGAGGATCTCGTTGATGATCTCCGAAACCGTGGAACGGGACAGGTTCGCCAGCCGCGCGATCTCCGCGCGCGTGATCCGGCGCTCCTGCCAGATCAGGCGCAGGACCGCGTCCGCCAGGGGCCGCGGGCGGTCCGGGTCCGACCGCCGCAGACCCTTCCAACTCAAGTCGCCGTTGTGCATCACACCGCTACCTTTGCCGGGATCCGATCGCGCCACCGGACACTACCTGTGCAGGTAGATATTGTCCACCAGCACCAGCGGCGCGTCGGTCGTGCTGAGCACGAGCTGCCCGAGGTGATCCCGCGGAGCGGTCAGCGGGAAGTCGGCCAGCGGGATCTCCAGCGACGACCACCCCCCCGAGTTGAAGGCGGGCGTGGTGGCGGCGTCGAACGACAGCTCCGCCTGGCCGATCATGTAGCCGTTGTCCTGGTTGAAGGCGACGAGCTTGACCTTGAACACGGTGCCCTCGGGCGCGTAGACGTCCAGGTGCAGGTGGGTCATGGCCGTGGCGTCGATCGTGCGAGTCCCGAACACGATGCCCACGAAGTTGAGCGTCGTGTACATCAGGGCCTGGTCGCCGGCGATCTCATAGAGCTCGTCCTGGGTCGTGGAGTAGTTCCAGTGGGGGTTCCAGCTGTCGACCGGCACGTCGTCGTAGGCGTCGCTGAAGAGCGAGATCACGTCGGTGGCCGGAACGGACGGGACAGGCGCGGCGGTCGACGGCGGCTGGAAACCGGCCACCGTCACCGCGCCGGCGACGTCGACGCCGTCCAGTCTGGCGGTGACGGTCGCGCTGCCGACGCCCACGACCCTGACCCTGCCGCCGGACACCTCCGCCACGGCTGGATCCGAGGACTCGAAATCGAAGTAGCCCGGCATGTGATCGACCACCACATCGGCCCCGTCCACGTCGAACGTGGTGCGCGTGCCCTCGAGGTTGACGGTCGAACCCACGAAATACTGCTTGTCGCTGGAAGGCATGGAGGGCCGCGGATCGGAGATGTTGTCCAGGCTGGCGAACCTGATGTCGTCGAACCACAGATCGTGGCCCAGCGGGTTGGCCGCTTCGAAGCCTTCGGCGAACGTGAACAGCCCCCGCTCGGCTATCAGTTTCGACGCCGACGGGATCGGGATGACCACGAAGGTCCAGGCGCCGGTCAGGGGGATGCTCGCCCTGCCGGCCGAGTGGCGGGACGTGCCGGTGTTGTCGTTGCCGTAACCGGCCTCGTTCAGGAGGGAACTCACGCTCGACCGGGCGTAGAACGTCAGGGCGTTGTAATCCGCGAGGTCCCTCGCGCCGGTCGAAGTCAGGACACCGCCCGCGTAGGCGCCGAGCGCCGAGCCCTGCGGCGGCACGACCACCTTCAACGAAGTGGAGCTGTCGTGGGCCTGGACCGAGTCCAGGCTCGCAGCGTCGAGGTAGGTGCCGGAGAAGGCCTGGAAGTAGACGTCGTCGAAGTAGCCTTCGCCGAAGACCCGGGGCTCGATCCTGGCGCGCGCCACGTCCAGTTCGGTGACGTCCCGCTGGCCGCACCCGCCGCTGGACATCATCAGGGGGATCGCCGCCAGGACGAGAGCATGCCTTCGGATCGGGTGCACGTCGTACCTCCGGGGAGTAATGTGCGGATCGTGCGGCGAGACCGGGAGGGCCGCCGTCGCCAGCACTTTGTACGGCCTCCGATCAAAGAATGAGGCAACCGGGTGAGGCTGTCAAGATCGCGTTCGCCGTCACCCCTCCATGCGGAACGGGGCCGGCCAGCCTCGGCTGACGGGCCCCGTCATCCTGGAACGACGCAGATCACCTGTAGAACGTCTTGAGCTCGCTCCAGGATCTCGAATCCGCCGGCGTGCTCAGCGCCGTCGCGCCCACCGCATCGAGGTAGGCGAAGTGCAGGTAGGCGTTCTGCAGGCAGCGGAACCGCAGTGTGGCGCTCGCGTCGTCGGCCGTGAACGAGAACGTTTTGCTCTCCCACACGATCGCCCCCGTGTGGTTCTCGGCCGTGAAGTTCTGGCTCGCGCCGTCGGCGCCGACCACGATCTCCGCCGTGCCGTCGCGGCCCGATGTCTGGTGGGTCCCGAGGGAGAACTCGATGATGTAGACCTCGCCGGGCGTGGTGGGGAACGTCTGCTCGATGCCGCCGTCGGACGAGGTGTAGTTGGCCAGGTCGATGTTGTAGAGCCCATCGAGGGCGTAGCCGGTGAACCACTCGACGCCCGAGGCGAAGGTCGTCCAGCCGGGGATCGCGGTCGAGCCGCCGGGCAGGGTGGTCCAGCTCCCGAACGGGCTGGTGGGCTCGAAGGAACCGTTCACGATCTGGGCCCGGCCGGGCGCGGCGCCGGCGACCGCCGTCACGATCACGAGGCAAGCCAACAAGCAACGACGCATGGGGATCTCCCTCTCAATGGTGTTGGGAGTGGCGGGGCATCGCCACTGCGCCCGATGATGCCCCACGAGCATACACGATGACATCCTGATTGTGTATCAAATTAGTATGGTATTAACCGATTGATATGATAACATGTTTGCAATTGAAACAATCCTCGCAGGACTGCGTCGGATCCCGATCGACCACCCCCTCCCGCAAGGAGACGCCGCCATGGCGCTGCGACGGACGTCCCTCGTACTGTTGGCGATGTGCGCCGCCGCGGCGCCCTGCCGGGCCGAGGAAGTCGCCGAAGGGATCCATCTGCTGTCGGGTCGCTTCGTCCGGGGCAGCCAGCCCGACGGCAACACGGTGATCCTGGAGGCGCCCGGCGGACTGATCGTGGTGGACACCGGGCGCCACCCGGCGCACACGCAGGCCATCCTCGACTTCGCGTCCCGCGCGCAGCAGCCCGTCGCCGTGATCGTGAACACCCACTGGCACCTCGACCACCTCGGCGGGAACCCGCGCGTGCGCCGCGCCCATCCGGGTGTGCGTGTCTGGGCCAGCGACGCCCTCGCCGGCGCGAGGACTGGCTTCCTGGCGGACTACCGCACCCACCTGGAGGGCGCGCTCGCGAGGGCGGACCTCGACACGCTCGCCGCGGCGACCATGCGCGCCGAGTTGGCCATCCTGGACGAGGGCGACGCCCTGGCGCCCGACGAGATCGTGGCCGCGCCGGGTGCGCGCACGATCGCCGGACGCGATCTCGTGCTGGGTCTGGAGACGCGGGCCGTCACCGACGGCGACGTCTGGCTCTTCGATCCCGCCACGCGCGTGCTGGTCGCGGGCGACCTGGTGACCCTGCCCGTCCCGCTGCCGGACACGGCCTGCCTCAGCCGCTGGCGATCCGCCCTGGCACGCCTGTCCGATATCGATTTCGAATTCCTGATCCCGGGCCACGGCCCGGTCATGACCCGCGAGGATTTCGCTCGCTATCGCGCCGCCTTCGGCAACCTCCTCGATCGCGCCGCGGCCGACTCGTCATCCACCGCCTGCGCCGACGGCTGGCTGCGCGACATCGGCCCGCTGGTCCCCGCCAACGGGCGCGCCTTCGCCCGCATCCTGCTCGACTACTATGTGGATAACCATCTGCGCTCTGCAAGATGAACACCCATCGTGACAGGGGTGTCCTGGAGGCCCCGCAGCCAGGATGGCGGAGGGGCCGGAAGGTCGAGCGCTCCAGGCGCACGAGGTGCCTGGAGCGCGTCCCCTGTCATGATGGGTGTTCATCAAAACTCGATGAAGCCGCCCACGCCGCAGCCGAGCTTCTCGTAGCCGTCCAAGCCTTCGCCCAGGTCCAGCCAGCCCGCCTGCAGCTTGTAGCCCAGGCGCGGCCGCACCCAACGCTGCAGACTCGCCGTGACCTCGTAGAAGTCGTGGTCGACGTCCTGGATCGGCGTCACCCAGGTGGCGGCGTAGCGCTCCTGGCCGACCGTGAGGTTGGCGAAGAGCCAACTGCGGCCCTCCTCCCCCCAGCCGCCGGACACCCGGTGCTTCCAGCCGACGTGGTCGCCCGGATCGCTGGCGGTGCGGGTCGCGAGGTACTCGAGGATCAGGCGGCCCCGCCACAGACGCGGGCCGAAGGCGAGCGACCAGTCCTCGTGCCCGTCGTGGTCCTGCAGCCAGCCGGCGCCGGCGACCAGGGCGACCGGTCCGGTGCTCAGGTAGAAGGAGTGGTCCCAGCGGTTCTTCTGCAGGTAGTGCGAACGGCCGCCGGCGGTGAACGAGGTGGAGGAATACAGGCGGCTGGTCCAGTCGGCGTAGGTGCCGACGGAGAAGCCCGCGTCGACGTCCTCGCGCTCCAGCACCGACACCTGCACGAACGGCGTCAGGCGCGGCAGGGTCTTCACGTAGAGCGTGGCCGTGCCGGTCGCCCAGTTCCCGTAGAGGTCCTGCGGGTCGAGACGGTCCAGCAGCAGGTCGACGTCCAGGCGGTAGCCCGGGGCCCCGCGCAGGCGGGCCCACTCCTCGGCGCCCCCGGCGGCGTGCGCGCCCGCGGGCCCGGTCAGCGACAGCGCCGCGAGGCCGGCGGCGAACAGGACGGATCGCATGGTCGTGTGGCTCACGGCGTCACTCGCTCCCTGGTCAGGTCGATGATCGCGCGCTGGACTGCCGAGACCGGCCGCCCCGCGCGCGGGTCGTGGCGCTGTGCGAACTCCCGCCACAGGTGCTGCGCCAGATCCGAGCGGGCGTCCACCACACCGTACAGGATCGGGAACAGCTGGGCCAGCGCATCCGGGTAGAACACGTCCCAATCGGACCGGTGCGGCACGCCGCCGGCGTCCGCCCAGTGGAAGCGCCGGCCCGGCTCGTCGGACAGGCGGCCCAGCACGGCCTCGCGGACGTCTTCGGCCGCGATGCGGTGGCGTGGCCCGGTGTCCCAGCCCAGCCGCCGGCTCAGGGCGTCGTAGGCCAGCAACCCCGCGTAGGCTTCGCAGTTGTCCATCAGGTAGCGCGCGTTGGCGTCCGGCAGCGCGCGCACCAGCCCGTCGGGATCCTGCAGGCGCAGCAGCAGCCAGGCCACGTCCTGGATGCGCGCGCGATTCGCCTCCAGCAGCGCGCGGTCGCCGTCGGCCTGCTCCCACTCGTCCAGCAGCAGCAGGAACGTGCCGGCGTAGCCGTCGACCGAGTCGTAGCGCCCGGTGCGCTCGAGGCGGCCGCCCGGCCGCACGACCATGTCGTCGATGGTGCCGGTCAGGCCGTGGCGATCCGGGTAGTTCAAGTGGTCCAGGTACCAGGCCACGTAGCCGCGCACCTCGCCCGCCCCGAGCCCGTGGCGCACCAGCGACAGGGCGTAGAGGTTCGCGAAGTAGGGGCTCACGTGGTCGCGACCGCCGTCGAGGGGCTCGAACCAGTTCACGACCGCCAGCGCCGGGTTGCGGTGCCCGGCGCAGCCGCCGGAAAGCGCCAGGAGCGCCACGCTAGCGAGCATGCAGCACCACGTCCATCTCGCGCGCATCATCCTCGATCACCACCACGTGGCGTCCGCCGCCGGTGGTGGCGCGCAGGTAGGGCGCCGCCGGGGCCAGCCAGCGGCCGGCCGGCACGCTGAAGGCCAGGTCGCGCAGGCCGCGCGGGTTGCGCAGGTGCAGCCGCAGCTCACCGTCGACGACCCGCCAGGTCGCCTCGGTCTCGAGCATCCGCAGCTGGAATTCGGCGAACTCGCGCATCGGGCGCACCTGCAGCCGGCCGTCGCGGCAGCGCGCCGCCAGCTCGTCCAGCCAGGCGGCGTAGGCGGGCAGGTAGTCCTGTTCGCCGTGGTACAGGTAGAGGTTGTAGGGGTGCGAGTACATCAGGCGCACCGCGCGGTTGCGCTCGCAGTAGTCCAGCATCCCGTCCAGCCAGGCCGCCACCTCGCCGCTGTCCAGGCGGTGCTTGGTGTCCATCTCCCCGAAGCTCGCCACGTCGCGCAGGGGCATGACCGGGAAGGCGATCAGCAGGTCCGACAGGCGCCGCCCGTCGCTGAAGCTGCGGTTGGGCGCGCTGCCGATGTCGCTGGTGGTGTAGTAGCAGGTGAAGCCCAGCGCCTCGAGCAGCGGCGTCATGAGGTGCGGCGGGTGCACGCCGTCGGGCGCGGAGTACTCCGCGACGGGCCGGCCGACGACCTCGCGCAGGCAGTCGCGGTTGCGGCGCACGGCGTCGCCCGCTTCGGTCGCGCCCCAGCGACCGGCCAGCACCTCGGCGGAGAACAGGTTGTGGGTCCAGCCGCCGTGCGAGCCGATCTCGCCCAGGCCGGCCAGCGCCTCGAGCTGGCGGCGCCCCTTCCCGCAGGCGTCGAAACCGTCGCCGTCGCCCGGCGCGTTCAGGTCGGGGCCGGCGCAGACGTGGATCGAGGCGGGCAGATCGCGGCGGAAGAGGCCGCGGGCGACCATGTCGTCCAGGTAGGGCCAGTCGCCGTTGCCGTCGACGTGCCAATTCAGGACCAGGCCGCCGACGCCGCGCGGCGAGCTCATCAGGCAGGGCAGGCCCACCTCGTCCAGCAGCCACCAGCGCGCGAGCGCGCGCAGCGGCAGGTCGTCGGCGTGCGACTTGAGGTGGCCCAGCGGCAGGTTCACGTGCAGGCAACGGCCGGCCCCGTGGGCGCGGGCGACGATCGCCGGGTGCTCGCGGCCGTCGTCGGTGACGGCCCAGGCCAGCACGAGCGCGTCGTCGGCCTCGATCCGGGTGCGCGCGACGGGGTAGCGCAGGCGCCCGTAGCTGTAGCCGGTGACGGTCAGGTCGGGGTCCAGCTTGCCCGGCGGGAACTGGCAGGTGCGGGCGGCGGCCGCGTCGGCGAAGCGCAGCGTGCCGGTGGTGTAGCTGTCCTGGCCGCCGTCGGTGTAGTCCACGTGCTGGACGCCGGTGAACCGCGACAGGTAGCTGCGCGGCAGGTAGGCGCCCTTGAGGCTCTTGATGCCGGCGTCGTAGACGACCATCAGGGAGCCGCCGGCGCGCAGGTAGGCGTCCAGCCAGGGTTCGAGCGAGGAGTTCAGGCGGCGGCAGACCCCGTCGGGCAGGATCAGCGCGGGGCAGGCGGCCACGGTCGCCGCCGGGTCGAGGTCCAGCAGGGTGTAGAGGTCGAGGGCCTCGGCCGCGACGCCCTCCTCCTGCAGCACGCTGCGCCAGGCCGCGACGACGTCCCCGCTCTCGTCCATGAGCGAGGGGTTGTATCCCACCAGCACGCGCAGGTCGCCGCGCTCGGCCTCGCGACCGACGTGGCGCTGGACTCCCACGCCGTAGACCGCCACGGCGACGCAGGCGACCAGGGCCAGGATCAGTCCGAGCCGCGGCATGTCACGCATCCCCGACCGTCGGTCAGCACGTACCCGTGGACGGCGACGTCGCCGGCCAGCGTCACGCCGCGCTTGCCGACGACCGATTTGACCAGGCCCGGCGCGCCCACGCGCGCCCCGCGGCCCAGTTCCACGGAGTCCTGCGAGAAGACGCAACCGCGCACGGCCGCCCCCTCACCCACGAACACCGAACCTTCGACGAAGGCGTCGCCGAGCAGCAGCGCCCCGGGCGCCAGGGTCAGGTCGCCGTACACCTTGACCGTGCGGTCGACGACCGCGTCGGTCTCGATCCGCAGGTCGCCCCTGACCACCAGCGGGCGGTCGAAGGTCTCGCCCGGCCCGACGACCAGGTCGCCCCGGTGCAGGCTCGCCAGGTCCTCGAGATCGCGGATCTCCAGCACGTCGGGCAGCGCGAACGGTGCGGGGGCCGGCGGCAGCTCGCGCGGCCCGCGGTAGCCCGTCGTGCGCACGGGGGAGCCCCACAGCCGCTCGAACGTCACGCCGTCGGCCAGTTCCAGGAAGCCCGCGGCCGCCGCGCTGGCGCCGAGGTGCGACTGCGGGCCGACGTGGACGTCGCCCTCGACGTCGAGCCAGCGGGCGATGCTCACGCCGCGGCCCAGCGCGGCGCGCCCGTCGCAGGCCAGCGAGCGCAGGACGGCGCCCTCGCCGATGCGGGCGCCGGCGCGGGCGTAGAGGTCGCGGTCGCAGGTCGCGCGTTCGCCGACGACCATCGGGCCCCGGGCCAGCTGGATCGCCGTCAGGTTGGCCCCGGCCGAGACGTCGAGCCGGTCGTGGACCTCGACCGCCTCGACCTTCGAGAGGGTCACCGTGCGGCGGCCGGGCGGGCCCTGGTCGCCGTGCAGGGCGGCGGCCAGCAGCGCGCGGGCCGAGTGGCCCAGGTAGCGCGGGTCCTTGACGTAGTTCATGTCCACCGGCAGCGGGTAGCGGTCGCGCGGGCGCCAGACCTCGATCAGCCCCGGCACGAAGGGCACCAGGATCAGCAGGCCGAAGGCGCCCAGCAGCAGCACGGCCTCGAAGGACAGCGCGTGCGTGGCGGCCCCCGCCGTGACGGCGGTCGCGGGCAGCAGGGCCAGGCCGGCCAGTCGTCGCGTCATGCGGCCGCCTCCTTGCGGAAGCGCTTGGTCTTGTCCCACTCGGCGCGCTTGCGGCGCCAGAAGCGGTCGCCGAGGGCCTGCAGGAACCCGTGCGTGATCGTCCAGATGTTCGCCAGGAAGTAGAACATCAGGAAGGGCAGCAGACGGATGCGGTGGGTGACGCCGTCGAGCAGCGACGCGGTGCCGATCTGGTAGAAGGGCGCGAAGTTGCCGAAGGAGTTGTAGGTCGCCACGAACAGGAAGACCAGCACGCTGTCGACGATCTGCATCTCGCCCATGAAGAACAGCGCTACGGAATCCAGGATGCCGGTCAGCAGGAAGACCGGCACCAGGTAGATCGTCAGCAGCAGCAGGCCGTCCAGCTTCTCGGCGCGCGTCAGGTAGGGCGAGCGCAGCAGCCCGCCGAAGTGCTTGAACATGACGTAGTTGTGCCCTCGCGACCAGCGCCGGATCTGGCGCGAGCGCACCTCCCAGGTCTCGGGCACCTCCTCGAAGCACTCCACGCGGTTGGCGTAGACCACCTTCCAGCCGTTGATGAACAGGCGGTAGGTGAGGTCGGTGTCCTCGGCCAGCACGCGCTGGTCGAAGCCGCCGAACGAGAGCGCCAGGTCGCGCCGGAAGCCGCCCACGGTGCCGCCGTACTGCGGCATCAGGTGCAGGTTGTGGCGGGCCTGCTGGTCCACCTGGTAGCCGCCGCTGCGCTCGAGGTCGAGCAGGCGGGTCAGCAGGTTGGCGCGCGTGTTGACGGGCACCACGCGCCCCATGACCGCGCCGACCTCCGGGTCCTTGAACGAGATCGCCAGGTCGCGCAGCGAACCGCGGGCGGGCAGGTAGTCGGCGTCGAAGACGATGATCACGTCGGCCGCGGCCACCAGCAGCGCGTCGTTCAGAGCGGCGGGCTTGCCGCGCTGGCCCTCGTGGCGGTGCAGCGGCCTGATGACGTCGTGCTTGGCAGCCATCTCGTCCAGGATCGCCGCGGTGCCGTCGCCGGAGTGGTCGTTGATGGGGATGATCTCGAGCAGCCCGCGCGGGTACTCGCAGCGCAGGATCGCCTCGAGGGACTGCCGGGCGACCTTCTCCTCGTCGTGCATCGGCACCAGCACCGAGATGCGCGGCAGATCCGAGTCGATCAGGTCCTGGTAGTACAGGCGCTGGTCGCCGACGAGCCGGTTGACCGTGAACCGGTAGTGCCGCGTGGCGTAGATCGCCATGATCACCACCACCAGCAGCACGTACAGCTTGAGGATCAGAACGACCATCGCCACGTCTCCGGCCGGTCGCGCAGCCGCAGGGCCACGATGTTCATGTACACCGAGTAGATCGCCACCAGGTAGACGAAGTCGATCAGCGGGCCCAGGGCGAAGAACATGGCCGCCATGTGCAGCACCGTCAGCTTCTGCAGCAGGTACAGGAAGCTGGCGTAGCGTACCGCGCCGAACAGCACCGCGTAGGCGACCGTCGCCAGGATCACCGCGAAGCGCTCCCAGACCGGCGTCTGCAGCGGCGAGAGCGCCACGCCCATCACCACGGGCATCAGCAGCCACATGCCGAACTGGGTGCCCATGTAGAGCAGCGAGAAGTCGAGCACGTCGTAGGGGAACAGGTGCGGCACCAGCACGAAGAACGCGCCGGAGATCAGGTTCAGCAGGGACAGGAACACCGCGTAGACGCGCAGCACCTTGGGCACGAAGCGCAGGCGCGGCAGCACCGCCACGATCAGCACCGACGCGATGAAGGTGACCAGGGCCAGCCGGCGCGAGGGGAAGGCGCCCGCCGCGTCCAGCACGGGCATGCGCGTGACCCACACCGGCAGGAACTCCCAGTGCGTGAGCTCGGTCCGCACGCCCACCCAGTCCGCCATCCGCGCCACTTGCCGGACGAACGCGCCCAGCAGGGGGGCGTGGAACCAGGCGATCGCCGCGTCGAGCAGGGCCACCAGCAGCAGCAGCGCGACCAGAGACAGCCGGCGTACCGGCCCCAGCCGCTTGTAGGCGCGATGGTAGTGGATGCGATCCTTCAAGGGCGCGCTTTCCCGGCCGCGGCGGTCAGACGGCGTGAACCCTCACGCTGCGCCGGCGCGGACCGTCGAACTCGCAGAACCAGACCGCCTGCCAGACGCCCAGGGCCAGCCGGCCGCCGGCGACCGGCACCAGCTGGCTGCAGCCCACCAGGCTGCTCTTGACGTGGGCCGCCGCGTTGCCTTCGGCGTGGCGCCAGCCGGCGTCCCAGGGCACGGCGCGGTCCAGGGCCTCGATCATATCACGGACCACATCGGGATCGGCGCCCTCGTTGACGGTGACGCCGGCCGTGGTGTGGGGGGCCCAGACCAGGACCGCCCCGTCCTGCAGACCTATTTCGTCCACGGCGCGTTGAACCTGAGAAGTGATGTCGACAAAGGCGTTGCGGGCGCCGGTGCGGACCTCGAATTCGACCATCCCCCACCTCCGCCGCCGGGACCTAGAGATCGAAGTACATCGAGAACTCGTACGGGTGCGGCCGGCGATTGATGGCCTGGATCTCCGCGCGCTTGATCGACAGCCAGCGCGTGATCAAGGCTTCGGGGAACACGCCGCCCCGCGTCAGGAACTCGTGGTCGACCTCCAGGGCGTCCAGGGCGTCGTCCAGGGAGCGCGGCAGGAACTCCACGGTGTGGGGCCGGCCGTCGGCCGGGGGGTGCTCGGGGCAGTACCCGTCGGCCAGCGGGTCGAGACCGCGCACGATGCCGTCGAGACCCGCCATCAGGATGGCCGAGGCGGCCAGGTAGGGGTTGCAGGTGAAGTCGGGCGGACGGTACTCCATGCGGCGGTGCTGGGGGTCGGCCACGTAGCTCGGGATGCGCACGGCGGCGCCCCGGTTGCTGCGCCCGAAGGTGATCGCCGTCGGCGCCTCGAAGCCGGGCACCAGGCGCTTGTAGGAATTGGTGCTGGGATTGGTGAAGGCGCACAGCGCGTGGCTGTGCAGCAGCACGCCGCCGACGTAGCTCAGGGCCAGCGGGCTGAGGGAGGCGTAGCCGGCGGGGTCGTCGAAGACGTTGCGGCCGTCCTTCATCAGGTACTGGTGCAGGTGCCAGCCGCTGCCCGCGTTGTCGAAGAGGGGCTTGGGCATGAAGGTCACCCGCAGGCCGTGGCGCTCGGCGAGGTTGAACAGGATGTACTTCGTCATCACGGCGTTGTCGCAGGTGGTCGGCAGGTCGTCGAACCAGCCCTCGATCTCCTGCTGGGCCTTGGCCCCCACCTCGTGGTGGTGGTAGCGGACCGGGATGTCGAAGTCCCGCATGACCGCGCAGACCTCGTCGCGGAAGTCGTCGTGGCGGTCGTGGGGGTTGCAGGCGTGGTAGGCGTTCTGGAAGAAGCGCTCGCGGCTCTCCATCCGGTAGTGGGCGCTGGTGTTGCCCGAGTCGTAATCCGCTTCCTCGAAGATGTGGAACTCGTACTCCGGGATCCAGCGCGTCGTGTCCGCGACGCCCATCTCCCGCAGCAGGCCCTCGGCCGCGCGCACGATGGTCCGGCCGTCCTGGGCGAAGGGGGTGCGGCCGGCGTCGACGTGCTTGACCTCGGCGAACATCGTCAGCGTGGGGCGCTGGCGGAACGGGTCGACGTGCGCCGTGGCGAGGTCCGGCAGCAGGACCATGTCGCTGTCCTCGACCTTGAGGAAGCCGTAGCTGGAGCCGTCGAAGCCGATGCCCTCGCCCATGACCTCCGGCGTGAAGCGGTCGAAGGGGAAGGTGATGTGGTGCAGGCGGCCGACGAGGTCCAGGACCTTCAGGTCCACGAACTCGATCTTCCTGTCGATGGCTTCCATGCGCACGGCGGCGAAGTTCTGCGACGACATTTCCAGCTCCTTGCACGGATCGGGGCCCCGGGCCCGGGGCGGCGGCATAACCTCGAATATAAGCCGCGGCCGCCCCCCGCAAAGGGAAGAAAACGCCTGTTCATTTCTCGGGAGCCGCCTTGCCCGCCACCCCCGCCCGGCCTATGTTTCGCACCGCTGCGCCGACGCGCGAAAGGAGCCGCCCGTGGCCGAACCCGCCGTGACCATCCTGTTCGAGGGCCAGCCCCTCGCCTGCCGCCCAGGCCAGTCGGTCGCGGCCGCCCTGTGGGACCACGGCGTCAAGGTCCTCTCCCACAGCCCCAAGTACGGCCGCCCCCGCGGCGCCTCGTGCGCGCGCGGCCACTGCATGGGCTGCCTGATGCGCATCGACGGCGTCCCCAACGTCCGCGCCTGCCACACGCCGGTCCACGAAGGCCTACGGGTCGCCTGCCAGGACGCCGGCGCCGCCTACGGCCGCCCCATGCAGTCCGCGCTGTCCGGCACCGGCCACCTGCTCCCGGTCGGCTTCTACTACAAGTGGTTCACCAAGCCGGCGGCCCTGTCGAAGCTCTTCATGCGCATCATCCGCCCGGTGACCGGGATCGGCCGGCTGCCCGACGAGGCGGCCTGGCGGGACGCACCGCTCCCGCCCCGCTCCCGCGACCTCGGCCGCTGGGACACGGTGGTGGTCGGCGGCGGCGCGGCCGGACTGGCCGCGGCCCTGGCGGCCGAGGGCCGCACGCTGCTGATCGACGATGCGGCCCGCGGCGGGGGCCAGCGACGCGAGGCCCTCGACCTCGCCGCCGCCGGGGACGGCGATCCGCTGGCCGGCCTGCACCGCCTGCGGCGCCTGCGCGCGGTCCTGCACGAGCGCGACGCCCTGGTCACGGCCGCCCCCCACGTGACCCGCGCGCCGACGACCACGGTGGTGGGCTGCTACCAGCCCGACATGCTGCTGCTGCGCGACGCCACGGGCCTGTCCGTCGCGCGCGCCGACCGCATCGTCTGGGCGGCCGGCGCCCTGGACCAGCTGGGCCTGTTCGACGACCACGACCTGCCGGGCATCCTGGGACCCCGCGCCCTGTACCGCCTGGCCGGTCGCGACGGGATCGACCTGCGCGGGCGTGCCGCGGTCGTCTGGGGCCACGGCCCGGACCAGTGGCTGTGCGCCGCCCTGCTGCACGCGCGCGGCGCGCGCGTCGTCCTGGCCCTGGATCCCACCGCCGCTCCCGACGAGGACGCCCTGGCGACCGCCCGGCGGCTCGGCTGGCAGCTGCACACGGGCCTGCGGCCGCTGGCCGCCCTCGGCCGCGCGGGTTCGCTGGCCGCGCTGCGCTTCGAAGACGGCCGCAGCGGGACCCGCCCCGAATCCGCCTGCGAGATCGCCGTGATCTGCGGCCGCGCCAAGCCCGTCTACGACGGGGCCTACCAACTCGGCGCCGACCTCGTGCTCGATCCCCTGCGCGGCGGCTACGTGCCGCGGGGCGCCGCCGCCGGACGCTGGGACGGCCGCACCCCGGCCGGCCTGCGCCTGACGATCGCCGGCGAGGCGGCCGGCGCCACGCTCGCCGACCTGCTGGAAGAGGTGACGGCATGAGCAAGCGCATCCTCTGCCGCTGCGAGGACTTGACCATCGAGGAGTTCGGCAAGGCCTACCGCGACGGGTTCGCCGAGATGGAAGCGCTCAAGCGCTTCACCGGCGTGGGCACCGGCTTCTGCCAAGGCAAAGGCTGCCTCTGCGAGTCCGCGCTGGAACTGGCGCGCCTGCGCGGCATCGACCCGGCGCAGATCCCGCTGACGAACATCCGCCCGCCCATCGAACCGCTGACCTTCGAGGAGCTGGCGAGCCTGGACCTGCCGCCCCTGATGGGCGAACTGGAGGCGGCGCTGCCCCGCACCGACCCGGAGGTGGGCCCGTGATCCCCCTGCCCGAAGGGTCCGTCCCCGCGACGGCCGACGCGGTCATCGTCGGCGGCGGCATCAACGGCCTGGCCATCGCCTACGAATTGGCGCGGCGGGGCATGAAGCGACTCGTCGTGCTGGAGAGGGACTACCTCGGCAGCGGCTCGACCGGACGCTGCGGCGGCGGCATCCGCCAGCAGTGGACGACCGCGGAAAACATCCGCCTGGCCCAGGAGAGCGTCGCCGCCTTCGAGCACCTGGCCGGCGAGCTCGGTCTGCAGACGTTCTTCCGTCAGGGCGGCTACCTGATGGTGACCGAGGACGAGTCCCACCTCGAGAGCATGCGCAAGGCCGTCGCCCTGCAGAACTCCTGCCAGGTGCCCAGCCGCTTCCTGGAGCCGCGGGAGTGCCTGGACATCGTGCCGCAGCTGGACGTGTCGCGCCTCAAGGGCGCGACCTTCTGCCAGAAGGACGGCACCGCCTACCCGTTCAGCGTGGTGTGGGGCTACGCGAAGGCCGCGACGCGGCGCGGCGTGCGGATCTTCATCCGCACGCGCCTGCTCGAGGTGCGGCACGACGGCGGCCGCATCACCGGCGTGGTCACCGACCGCGGCGAGATCGCGACGCCGCTGCTGATCAACTGCGCCGGACCGTGGTCGCGCTCGCTGGCGGCGATGGTCGGCGTGCAGCTGCCCAACCGCCAGGAACGCCACGAGATCATGGTCAGCGAATCGTGCAAGCCGTTCCTGGACCCGATGGTCATCTCCATCAGCGACGGCATCTACTTCAGCCAGAGCATGCGCGGCGAGATCGTCGGCGGCATCGGCGACCCGGACGAGCCGCACTGGGACCGCCCCGCCCAGTTCGACACGCGCAGCCAGCTGCGCTTCGCGGTGCGCTTCGCCCGCGCCCTGACCGCCTACTGGCCCCCGGCGCGCAAGCTGCGCCTGATGCGCCAGTGGGCCGGCATGTACGACGTGACCCCCGACCACCGCCCCATCCTGGGCGGCGTTCCCGGCCTCGAGGGCTACCAGATGGCCTGCGGCTACAGCGGCCACGGCTTCATGCTGGCCCCGATGGCCGCCTCCCGCCTGGCGAAGCAGATCACCGGCGGCGAACCCGACGGGATCATCGACTCGCTGTCGCTCGCGCGCTTCTCGCGGGGCGACATCGAGGCTGATGCGTTCGTGGTGGGCTGACCGGCCGCTCCCGTCATCCAGAACATAACCTCTCAAAATCGCTGCAGTTGCGATAGTGGATTAATTTAGTAATCTATTTTGGTCCGTACCCTTCACCCGCATCCGGAGGTGCAACCCATGCGCTGGATCAAGAATCCCGTCCTGCTCGCCGCTGCGACCGTCCTCGTGCTCGGTCTCGGTGCCGGCGCCGCCCGCGCCGATCTCGCCTTCTACACCACGGCCCTCACCGGCGCCTCGGAGGTCCCGGCCAACGCCAGCCCGGCGGTCGGGATCGCCACGCTCACGGTCGACACCGAGACCTTGGTCGGCACCTACGCGCTGCAGTTCAGCGGCCTGACGAGCGCGCAGACCGCCGTCCACTTCCACACCGCCGCGGTCGGCGTCACCGGCCCGGTCGCCTTCGGCCTGCCCCTGGGCTCGCCGGTCGCCGGCACCTGGAACCTGACCGCGCCCCAGTACGCCAGCCTCGTCGAGGGGTCGATCTACCTCAACGTCCACAGCTCGACCTTCCCCGGCGGCGAGATCCGGGGGCAGATGACGCTCGACCACGTCGTCGCCGACGAGAGCCTGACCCTCGGGGACGTCAAATCGCTCTACAAGTGATCGCGATCGTCCCGACGATGAGGGCCGTCCCCTGCCGGGGGACGGCCCTTTCGCATCTTCGCGGTTCGTCGGCGATCGGAACGGGTCAACGGTACCGCGTCTTGACCTCGCCCCAGCTCGCCGCGACGGACGGCGTCGGCCCGCCGTAGGTCGTCAATTCCCAGACGCCTTCCTTCACCAGACCGACGCCGGCGGCGAACGATCGCGGATCGGCGACGCGCGACCCGGCGGTGAGTCTGCGGCCCAGCGCGTCGTGGGCCGCCTCGCCGGGAGAGGCGGACGCGATGGGCACGACGGCTTCGACCGTGACGGACTCGAAGTCGCCGGCCGGCACGGTCAGCGGCCCGTCCGCGGTCACGCAGTAGGTGATCGATTCCACGAGGCCGGGGTCCACCGAGTCGTCGAGGCTCCAGTAGATGCGCGCGGTCGAGGTCCAGCAGCGATCCGTCGCGACGACGGCCGCCAGGTACATGATCGGCGGCGAATAGCTCGCCACGAAACCGGCGTCCTCGTTGTAGGCGGCATGCAGGTAGACGGCGCCCGTGGATCCCAGGGACCAGAAGTTGTGGTAGACCTGATCCGGCTCGGTCCAGACCAGTTCGACGACGTCCTCGCCCTGGATGACGGCCGGCCCCACCGCTTCGACGAGGCGCTCCTGGCCGGCGCCGTCGCTGTACGCCCAGGCGCAGCCAGGCGCCAGGGGCAGGTACGCGATCTGGGCGGGGGCAGGGACGGCGAACACCGCCATCAACAGGACCGAGACCAGACTCAGCACGTGCCGCATCCCGCAACCTCCCTTGCGAACGTGACCGGGTCCACCATGGTACACCGGCCGACGGCGTCAGGACAACAGGTGCCGCAACGCCGGTTCCAGATCTCGGTACTCGAACTGGAATTCGTTGGCGCGCAACGCCTTGGGCACGGCGCGGCAGCTCTGCAGCAGCATGGCCGACATCTCCCCCAGCACCAGGCCCAGCACGAAACCGGGGGTCGTGAAGCCGCTCGGGCGGCCCAGCACGCGACCCAGCGTTCTGGCGAATTCGCGGCGGGTCGGCGGGTCGGGCACCACCGCGTTGACGGGGCCGGCGATCGACTCGCGGTCCAGGATGTGCAGGATCGCGCGGACGAGGTCGTGCCGGTGGATCCAGGGCACGTAGGCGCGGCCGTCGCCGAGCGGGCCGCCCAGGCCGAACCGGTAGGGCAGGGCCAGGCGCGGCAGGGCCCCGTCCTCGCGGTCGAGCACCAGGCCGATGCGCAGCAGCGCCACGCGGGCGCGCCCGTTGTCGGCCTCCAGGGCGCACCCTTCCCACTCGTGGGCCAACCGGCCCAGGAAGTCGCGGCCGCCCTCGTTCTCCTCGTAGAGGGGTTCGGCGCCGCCGTCGCCGTAGTAGCCGACGGCCGACGCGCTGACCAGCACGCGCACCCGCTCGCTCGCGTTGACCGCCGCCGCCACGTTGCGCGTGCATTCGAGACGGGAGCGGCGCAGCAGCGCCTTGCGCTTGCGGGTCCAACGCTTGGCGGCGATGGGCTCGCCCGCCAGGTTGACGACCGCGTCGCAGTCGCCCAGCGTCCGCTGCCAATCGCCCGGGAAGGTCGGGTCCCCCTCGACGATCTCCACCGGGCGCGACAGGCGCGACAGCGCCCGCTTGCGGTCGCGGGTGACGCACACGACTTCGTCGCCGCGCTCGATCAGCGCGCGGACGACCGCCCGTCCCACCAGGCCCGTACCGCCGGTCAGGAACACCTTCATGCCGAGTTGTCCTCTCTGGAGTCTTCCGGGTGCGAAGCCCCGGCAGGATACCCGCCGCCGCCGCGCCTGTCCAGACCTGTCGCGACCGCGCCCGGCGGCGGCCGCGTTGACACCGTGGCGGCCGCCCCCTATCGTCGTCGGTGCAGGCACGCCGCCTCGAACGCCCCGCGCCCCGCGGCGGCCACCACCGGGAGGGTCATGTCCTACGATTTCTTCGACTGCGAGGTCCGCGACGGCGTCGCGACCCTGTCGCTGCTCGGGTCGTCCACACCCTCGCTGCAGGAACTCGGCGACGAGCTCGTCGACGCCCTGCTGCGCCTGCAGGAAGATCGCGCCGCCCGCGTGGTCCTGCTGACGGACGCCGGCGGGCCCTTCGACACCGCCATGGACCTGCGCGCGGCCGCCGAGGCGCAGGCCGGCGACGCCGGCATGGGGACCGTGGCCGCCGATCTTGACACCATCCGCCGCGTCGTGACCCTCATGCAGGAACTCGGCAAGCCGATCGTCGCCGCGGTGGCGGGCGACGTGCGCGACAGCGGTTTCGGGCTGGTCATGGCGGCCGACGTGCGCCTGGCCGCCGCCACGGCCACCTTCACCACCCAGGACCTGCGCCTGGGCCTGCTGCCGGACTGGGGCCTGACCTCGACGCTGCCGCGCGCGATCGGCCACAACCGCGCCCTGGACGTCCTGTGGTCGGGGCGCACGCTGTCCGCCGACGAGGCGTCGCGCCTGGGCCTGCTGGACCGCGTCTTCACGCCGCAGGAATTCGAGCAGGAGGTCGAGGCCTACTGCCGCCGCCTGGCCGGCATCCCCCAGCCGGCGCTGCGCCTGAGCAAGCTGGCGGTGCAGCAGTCGAGCGAGTTCGACCTGACCACCATGCTGTCGCTGGAGTACGAGGCCCAGCAGCAGTGCTGGGACTCGCGCGAGACCACGGCCGGCCTGATGGCCGGCCTGGACGGCAACGAGCCCGACTTCGGAATTCCCGGGAGCGAGGACGACGACTGACGTCGTCACGAACGGCGGCCCTGCGGGCCGGAGGTGGGATCGTGGGACGGACCCTCATCGAGAAGATCATCGCCGCGCACTGCGACCAGCCGGTGTTCCCCGGCGCCACGGTGGACATGCGCGTGGACGTGCGCGCCGCCCGCGACTTCGGCGGCGCGAACGTGGTCAAGAACCTGCAGAAGGCCGGCCTGACGGTCGACGACCCGTCACGGACCCTGTTCACCTTCGACTGCAACCCCGGCGGCTCGGACCAGGGCTACGCCGCGAACCAGCAGTTCTGCCGCACCTACTCCCGCGAGACGGGCGTGGGCCTGCGCGACATCACCCAGGGCATCGGCACCCACCTCGCGCTGGAGGAGGGGCTGGTCGGGCCGGGCTCGACGTTCGTCAGCACCGACAGCCACGCCAACATCATGGGCGCGGTCGGCGCCTTCGGGCAGGGCATGGGCGACCAGGACATCGCCTACGCCTGGGCCGCGGGCAAGGTCTGGTTCAAGGTGCCGAAGTCGGCGCGGGTCGTGCTGAAGGGCCGGCCCGGCCCCGAGGCCGCGGCCAAGGACATCGGCCTGAAGCTGCTGCAGACGCTCGGCGCGGACGGCCTGCTGGGCTACGCGGCCGAGATCGTCGGCGACATCGTGCCGTCGCTGACGCTGCCCGACCGCATCACCATCGCCAGCCTGGCCACCGAGATGGGCGGCATCATCGCCCTGTTCGAACCCAGCCCGGCGATCCTCGAATACTGCCGCCGCGCGGGCGGGCGCGACTTCCCGGCCCTCGCCGCGGACGCCGACGCGCGCTACGACCTGACCGTCGAGGTGGACATCGACGGCCTCGCGCCGATGATCGCGCGCCCCGGCCACCCCGAGGACACGGTGCCCGTCGCGACGGTCGCCGGCCGCAAGGTCGACTCGGTGTTCGTGGGCTCGTGCACCAACGGCCGGATCGAGGACCTGCGTGCGGCCGCGCAGGCGCTCGCGGGCCGCAAGGTCGCCCCGGGCGTGGTGCTGAAGGTCGTGCCGGCGACGCGCGCGGTCTGGCGGCAGGCCCTCGACGAAGGGCTGGTCCAGGTCTTCACCGAGGCCGGCGCCCTGATCGGCAACGCGGGCTGCGGCGGCTGCGCCGCCGGCCAGATCGGGCAGAACGGCCCCGGCGAGGTCACCATCTCGACGGGCAACCGCAACTTCGCCGGCAAGCAGGGCAAGGGCGAGGTCTACCTGGCCAGCCCCGCGACCGCCGCGGCCTCGGCCGCGGCCGGCGTCATCTGCACGGCGGCGTCGCTCCCCGCCGAGCCGGTCCTGTTCGCCGCGCCGGCGGCCGCGGCGAAGGCCGCGCCGGCCGCTGCGGGCGCCGTCGGCGGCGGCAAGCCCACCGTGCTGACCGGACGCGCCTGGGTGATCGACGTCGACAACGTCGACACCGACATGATCTTCCACAACCGGTACCTGGCCATCACCGACCCGAAACAGATGGGCCAGTACGCGTTCGACAACCTCGAGGGCTGGAAGGACTTCGCGCGCAAGGCGCTGCCCGGCGACATCGTCGTCACCGGCGGCAACTTCGGCTGCGGATCCTCGCGGCAGCAGGCCGTGGACTGCTTCGCGTCGCTCGGCGTGCAGGCCCTGGTCGCGCGCAGCTACGGTGCGATCTACGAGCGCAACGCCATCAACGCCGGACTGCCGGTGGTGGCGGCCGACGCGGTGAAAGCCGGGCTGAAGAGCGGGGACACGATCACCGTCGATCTGGGCAGCGGATCGATCGCGTGGGACGGCGGCGACGTGCAGGGCGAACCCTGCAGCCAGGTGCAGATGGAGATCTACCAGCGGGGCGGATTGCTGGGGGGCTGACGCCGCGTCGCGCGCCGCGGCCGGCGGCCGGTCACGGGCCGTTTTCCGCCTCTTCATCGATCTCGGCCAGCCTCCGGTATTCGCCATCGCGGCAGGTGATCCCGGCCGCATCCATGCCCTCGAGCAGCAGAATGATGGCGTTGCGGGGGATGTCGAGCAACTGCTTGATCTCCCGCATCGTCAGGCGCTGGACGCGCCCCAGCTCGGCGACGATCGTCGCCCTGAGCTGCGCCAGGACGACCGCCTCGATGTAGCGGCCCTCCCCGTAGCAGACCAGGTCTTTCGACTTCTGCAGGCGCCCGACGACGGACTTGGCCCGGTGCGGATCGATGCCGAGGTCGGCCGACATCCGCGTCAGGTCGATCATCTGGTAGCGGTGCCGCCCGACGTAGTCGAGCACGGCGCGGTCCACCCGCGCGATCTCGGCGATCTGCGCGGCGGTCGGCGCGAAGACGGCCAGACGCAGGCCCTCTGCGTTGTCGCCGACGAGGCCGCGCCGACGGCAGCGGCCCATCGCCAGCTCGAACAGGCGCGGGTCGATGTTGCGGCGGGCGTTGAGCGTCTTGCCCTTGCTGAACCGCTTCTTGATCTCGCCGGCCGGCATGCCCCGCTCGTAGGGGTAGGTCGCGTGGTACGCCGCCATCACCTCGCAGATCCGCTGCTCCGCGGCCACGAGGATGTCGGCGAGGAAGTACTCCCCGCCGCCCAGGTCGATCACCGCTTCCCGCTCGACGAGCTGCGCGAGCAGGGCGCGCACGACGCCGTCGGGCTGGTTGTCGACCTGGCGGGCGATGTCGCGTCGCAGCTGCTTGTAGGGGACGGGGTGGCCCTTCTCGCGGCCCAGCAGCTGGAGCACGACATCGGCCAGGGGTGATGAGGCGGGTGTTGGCGGACGGCGGCGGTCGCCTGATGCGGCGGACATGTCTTCCTCCCCGGACAGCCGGCGACGAGCCACCTCGCCCGCCGCCCGGAGAAGCGGCGGGATCAGGTGAACGACGGGCGCCGACCGCCTGCGTGTCGTGGGAACCCTCCGGGTTCCCGGTCAGGCCGTCAGTACCGGTGCTGGCTGTTCAGGCGGATCATGCGGTCTCCACTCGGGTTTGCCCGGCCGACGAGGCTCGGGACGATCGAATGTCGCACGCGGGAACGATCGGCGTCAAAGCCGTCGTTGCCGGCCATGGAATCGCAGGTCAGGCCACGGAATTCCGCAGTTCCGCCTTGAGCACCTTGCCCGACGAGTTCTTGGGCAGGGCCTCCACGGGATGCAGCCGGCGGGGGATCTTGAAGTTGGCGAGCTTCGCCGCGCAATGGCGAAGCAGGGACTGCTCGTCGAAGGACGCCGCGTCGGCCGGCACGATCCAGGCCTCGATGGCTTCGCCGAGCAGCGCGTCCGGCACGCCGATCACGCAGGCCTCGACCACCTCGGGCCGCTGCAGCAGCGTCTCCTCGACCTCTTTCGAGCTGACCCGGTTCGCCCCCGCCTTGATCATGTTCTTCACGCGGTCGACGATGAAGATGAACCCGTCCTGATCGCGGTAGGCCAAGTCGCCGGTGTGCAGGCCGTCGGGGAAGAGCACCTCGGCGGTCTCCTGCGGGGCGTTCCAGTAGCCGCGCATGATGTTGGGGCCGGCGGCCACGATCTCCCCCTGCTCGCCCGCGTCGCACTCGCTGCCGTCGGGGCGGCGCACGGTCAGCGAGACGCCGGGGATGCCCCGGCCGATCGAGCCGAACTTCTCGCGCAGCCGCTCCGGCGGCACCCAGGACAGGCGCGCGGAGGCCTCGGTCTGCCCGTACATGATGTGGACCGCGATCCGGTCGGGCAGGGCCCCGCGGATGCGCCGCACCAGGTCCGGGGCCATGGCGCCGCCGGCCTGCGTGATGTAGCACAGGTCCGGGTGGGGGCGCTCGAGGAAGTCGGTCCGCGCGCAGAGGATCGCGTAGTGGCTCGGCACGCCCGAGAACCCGGTGCAGCGCTCCCGCGCCAGGGTCTCGAGCACCTGCTGCGGAAACGCGAAGCGGTTGTCGATGACCGTACGGCCGCCGCAGCGCACGTGGGTCAGCAGCAGCGAGTTGCCGAAGCTGTAATGGAAGGGCAGCACGCAGCAGACGCTGTCGTCGGGGCCCAGCTTCAGGTAGGCCAGGATCTGCCCGGTGTTCGCCACGAGATTGCCGTGGGTCAGGGTCACGCCGCGGGGCGTGCCGGTCGAGCCGCTGGTGTAGAGGATCGCGGCCAGGTCGTCGGGACCCGCCTCGCCGGCGCCGTCGAGGGGCGCGAGCGCCGCCGCCTCGTCGGCGCGGTGCAGGCCGAGGCCCGCGGGCAGCCGCCAGCCCGGGTTGGCGCGGTCGACCACCGCGAAGCGCAGGTCGGGGCAGCCCTCGACGATCTCGGGCAGGGCGCGCGCCTCGCGGGCGCGCGTCCAGAGGGCGACCGCGCCGGAGTCGCGCAGCAGCGCCCGGTGGGTCTCTTCCTTGTTCGCATGGTTGAGGGCCACGCAGCAGGCGCCGGCCTGCAGGATGCCGAAGAAGGCGGCCACGTACTCGGGGGAGTTCTCGACCAGCACGGCCACGCGGTCGCCGCGGCGCACGCCGCGCCCGCGCAGGAAGCGGGCGATGCGGCCGGCCTCGTCGGCGACGGCCGCGTAGGCGACGTGGCGCTCGCCGTGGGTGAGCGCGACGGCATCCGGCAGGCGGGCCGCGGTCTCCAGCAGCATGCCGTGGACGGTCACGTCCCTACCCCCGCTTGCGCGTGACGAAGCCGACGAGGTTGTCGATCGAGTCGAGGTTCTCCGGCACGAGCTCCTGGTCCTCGATGCCCAGGCCCAGGTCGCCCTCGAGGAAGGCGACGAGTTCCATCACGCCGACCGAGTCCATGATGCCGTTGTCCAGCAGCGACATCTGGTCGTCCTTGAGCGGAACGCCGTCGCCGAACAGGAAGTTCTCCACCACGAAGCCGCGAATCTGCTGCCGCAATTCCATCCGTCGTCTCCCTCGCTGTGCCGGTGTTCAGGCGGCGGTCGCGCCGCCGCGCCAACTCACTTCTTCGGGGCGCAGCGCGTCCTCGTGGACCCGTCGCGCGAATCCGGGCCCGAACTGCCGGGCCAGCAACTGCAGGCTGAGCAGCCCCACGAACGCCATGTTGTCGCGCGCGCTGGTCAGCTTGCCGGCCTGCCACTTGCGCAGCAGGCCCGCGGTGCGCTGCGGGTCGATCAGCCCGGTCTCGAGCAGCGCCTCGGTGTCGAAGGCGTCGCGCACCAGGTCGGCGCCCGGCCCCACGAAGAAGCTGGCGCTGTCCGGGGCGCGGTAGGGCTGCTTGGGCCGCTCGAGGATGGCCGCAGGCAGCAGATCGGCCACCGCCAGCTTCAGTAAAGCCTTTTCCTTCAGGCTCGCCAGCTTGGCGCTGGCCGGCAGCGTGCCCGCCAGCTCGGCCAGGCGGTGGTCCAGGAACGGGAAGCGCCCCTCGACCGTGTTCCCCATCAGCATGCGGTCGCCCTGCGAGGAGAGCAGGTAGCCCGACATGAACAGGGTCATCTCCAGGTACTGCGCGCGGGCGACCGGTCCCCAGAGGCGGAACTCGGCAGGCAGCGAGGCGCCCAGGCGCTCCTCGCTGTCCCGAGCCACGGCCGCCTCCTGGATGTCGGCCGCCAGGAAGGCGCCGATCGTGCCGGTGTTGCGCCAGCGCGGCCGGTGCGAGAAGTAGGGATCGGACGCCGCCTCCTCCAGCCCCGTCCCGTAGAACTGGGCCAGGAACCCGGGCGGCGACTGCTGCAGGTACGGGTAGAGCTTCGTCAGCAGCCGCGGGCGGCGGCGCGAGCGGGGATCGCGCGCCCAGAAGGCGCGCACCTTGGCCTCGCGCAGGATGTTGTAGCCGCAGAAGACCTCGTCGGCCCCCTCGCCGGTGAGCACGACCTTGTAGTCCTGGGAACGGACCAGACCCGACAGCGCGTACAGCGGCGTCGGCGCGGTGCGCAGCAGCGGCGTCTCGCTCAGCCACACCACGCGCTCGAAGGCGCCGGCGATCTCGGCGTCGCCGACGCTGATGGACTCGTGGTCGGTGCCCAGGTGCTCCGCCATCATCGTCTGCCAGCGCGTCTCGTCGTAGGCCGCGTCCTTGAAGCCCACCGAGAAGGTCTTCATCCGCCGTTGCGTGGTGTGCTGGATGAGCGCCGCGGTCGCCGAGGAGTCCAGACCGCCGGACAGGTAGGCGCCGACCGGCACGTCGGCCCGCAGGCGGATGATCGCCGCGTCGGCCAACAGCTCGCGGATCCGGCGCGCCATGCCCGGCAGCTCGTCGCGGGCCACGAAGCGGTGGTCCTCGCGGGCGGGCAGGAACGTGGGGTGCCAGTAGCGGCGCGGGCGCAGCTCGGGACGGGAGTTGCCGCCCTCGCCCAGTTCGAGGGTCGCGGTGTGGCCGGCCGGCAGCTGCCAGACCCCGCGGAAAGGCGTCGCCGGGGGGATGTTCACCCAGTAGGTGAAGACCTCGCTCAAGGCGCCCGGGTCCAGCAGCGGCGCCTCGGCGTTCCAGGCGCCGAGGGCCTTGATCTCCGAGGCGAACAGCAGGACGCCGTCGCGCACGGTCCAGAAGAGGGGCCGGATGCCGAAACGGTCGCGGGCCAGCAGCAGCCGGCGCCGATCGCCGTCCCAGAGCGCGAAGGCGAACTGGCCCACGAAGCGTTCGACGCAGGCGTCGCCCCAGCGACGGTAGGCTTCCAGGAGCACTTCGGTGTCCGAAGCGGTCCGGAAGACGTGCCCGTGCGCGCGCAGCTCCTCGCGCAGCTCGACGTAGTTGAAGATCTCGCCGTTGAAGGTCAGCCAGAGGCGGCCTGCGGCGTCGCCCATCGGCTGCTGGCCGGTCGCCAGGTCGATGATGCTCAGGCGGGCGTGGCCGAGCAGGACGCGGTCGTCGCGCCAGGCGCCGAACTCGTCGGGCCCGCGGTGGCGCATCACGCCGATCATCCGCTCGGTCGCGCCTTCCGGGACGTCGAGCCGCCCCTCCAGCGCCACTGCTCCGCAAATGCCGCACATGGTTCAGTCCTTCGGCCGGGAGAGCCAGGCCTTGACCTGGGACACCGCTTCGACGGGGGTCGCGGCCAGGCTCCAGCACCCGTCGCCGCACTGGTCCAGGAACCGGCTGCCCGGGTCGAAGTCCAGCAGCACGACCCGCTTGCCGAAGCGCAGGGCCATGGCGACCTCGCTCAGGGTGCCGCCGTTGCCGCGGCAGGCGACGATCGCGTCGCTGCCCAGCACGTTGATGATGTTGCGCCCGGCGCCCATGCCGGTCGGGATGACGATGTCCAGGTGCTCGCTGGCCGCGTCCTGGTCGCCGTCGAACAGCACGCCCACGGTCAGGCCGCCGGCCTCGCGGGCGCCGCGGGCCGAGGCGTCCATCACCCCGGTCGGCCGGCCCCCGTTGAGCAGCACCCAGCCCTCGGCGGCGATCAGCCGGCCCAGTTCGCGGGCGTGCTCCAGCGTGGCGGCCGGCACGGTGCAGCCGCCCATGACTCCGACGACGGTCCTGCGCATGGACGTCCTTCCGTTCGCGGGCCCCGGGCAGGATCGCAGAAGCGACCCGGACCCGCAAGGTGCGACTGCCGGTTCAGGCGCCGGGCTTGCGGCGCGGCAGGCCGCGGGTGATCGCCTTCCCGCCGTAGCGGTCGGCGGCCCGGTCCATGATCTCGTCCAGGGTGCGGCTGCGCTCCGCGACGGGATCGGGGAACAGGCTGGGCGGCCTCGCCTCGCGGTCGACGAGGTTCTGGCCCGAGATGCCGATCAGGCGCAGGGGGCGGCCCCGCCGGTCCAGCTGCCCGTCGAACAGGCGGCGGCCGGCGTCGCGCAGCGCGTCGGTGCGGTCGGTGGGTTCGGGCAGGGTCTCGGCGCGGGTGACGGTCGTGAAGTCGGGGTAGCGGGCCTTGAGCTGCACCGTGCGCGCCAGCTTGTCGGCGCGGCGCAGCCGGCGGGCCACCTTGTGCACGAGCTGGTCGAGCACCTCCAGCAGCGCCTCGCGCTCGCCGATGTCCTCGGCGAAGGTCGTCTCGTGGCCGATGCTGCGGGCCTCGCGGTCGGTCGTCACCGGCCGCTCGTCGCGGCCGGACGCCAGTTCGCGCACGTGGTGGGTGAACGCCGCGCCGAGGCGCGACTCCAGGCGGACCGGGTCGGCGAGCCTCAGATCGCGCAGCGTCCGGATGCCCAGCGACTCGAGGACGGCGGCGGACTTCTCCCCCACGCCCCACATCCGGCCCACCGGCAGCGGGTCCAGGAATTCCTGGATGCGCGCGGGGTCGACCACCACGAAGCCGTCCGGCTTCTCCAGGTCGCTGGCCAGCTTGGCCAGGAACTTGTTTGGCGCCACGCCCACCGACGCGACCAGGCCGATCTCGTCCAGGAGGCGCCGCTTCACGAGGCGTCCGATGGCGGGACCGTCGCCGAGCAGGCGCCGGCAGCCGCCGACGTCGAGGAAGGCCTCGTCCACCGACAGCGGCTCGACCAGCGGGGTGATCTCGTGGAAGACGTCGAAGATCCAGCCCGAGACTTCGGCGTAGCGCTCCATGCGCCCGCGCAGGAAGACGCCGCGGGGGCAGAGACGGATCGCGCGGGCGGCGCTCATCGCACTGCGCACGCCGAACCGGCGCGCCTCGTAGCTGGCCGCCGACACCACGCCGCGGCCCTCGGGGGTGCCGCCGACGATCACCGGCTTGCCGCGCAGGCGCGGGTCGTCCAGCACTTCCACCGACGCGAAGAAGGCGTCCATGTCCACGTGCAGGATGGTGCGCTCGCTCGACATGGCCCCCGATCCCCCGGGCGGAAAACGACGGACGGCGACCGCAGCCGCCGTCCGTCGCACAGCCGGTGACGGCTTACCCTACGAGGACTGCTCCACGCGGACCGTCGCGTCCTCGACGATCGCCTTGTAGAAGTAGCCGCTGCCGAAATCCTTGTCGACCGACAGCACGCCTTCGATCAGCACCGTGTCGCCGACCTTCGCCGAGACGCCGGAGGTGACCGTCAAGTCGGCGGTCTCGCCGTCGCCCGAACCGTCCTGCACGTGCAGCCAGTTGCGGCCCATGATGCCGGTCAGCGACTTGACGACCTTGCCGCGCACCTTGACGGTCTTGCCCGCCAACTCGGTGCGGCGCGTGTTCACCTCGGCGACCTTCAGCCCGCCGGACGGCGTCGTCAGGCCGCTGAAATCGGCGTCGGCCTTGCCGACGGCCACGCCGCCGTGCGCCTTCTTGATCTCGGCCTGCATGTCGCCGGCGGGGGCCTCGCCCGGCGCGGCGAACGACGCCGCGAACCAGATCTCCGCGAAGTCGCGGTTCAGGCTGGCGGCATGGAAGTTCTGCATGGCCATGGCGCCCAACAGTTCGACCTTCTGCCCGACCTGCATCGGGCCCTCGGGGCCGGCCGCCCACAGCTCGCCGCCGGGCGTCTTGAGACGGACGTAGGTGTAGCCGCCGGAATTGAAGGTCTCCGCCACCTCGCCGCCGAGATTGCCGCCGGCGGCCATCCCGGCCGGGGCGGCGCCGCTCGGATTCTCCGCGGCCACGGCGGCGGCCTTCTGGTTCCAGGCGGCGGCCGAATCGCTCTTCTTTTCGCCGCAGCCGATCAGGGCTGCGGCCAACGCGATCGCGAGGATCGCCAGGGTCGTCGTCTTCAACGGATGCCTCCGGGGGTTCGGGTCGCGCGACACGCCCCAAGGATAGGCGGAAGCGCAGGGATTTCAAGTCGGGACCGACAGTTGCCGGATTCGTGGCGCTCTTTAATGATTTCAGATATCATAATCATTCCGCTCAAACTCGCCCTTCCCCGATCATGTCGGAGGACCATATGTACGATCCCTTGATGACCCAGCACATGCGTTCCGAGCTGACGCGCCTCGGGATTTCGGAGTTGACCACCACCTCGGAGGTGGACGCTTTCCTGGCGCGACCGGGTTCCTCCCTGCTGTTCATCAATTCGGTCTGCGGTTGCGCCGCCGGCAGCGCCCGGCCCGGCCTGGGCCAGTTCCTGGCCGATCCCGATCGTCCCGCCAACCTCGGGACGGTCTTCGCCGGCATGGATCTCGAAGCCACGTCCCGGGTCCGCACCCGCTTCGACCAGTTGCCCCCGAGCAGCCCCTCGGTCCTGTTGCTGCAGGACGGCGTGGCCGTGCGGTACATCCACCGCACGGAGATCGAGGGTCGCGATGCGAACACCTTCGCCGGGCTGCTCAGGCAGGCATACGCCGAACTGCCGGGCTGACCTCGGCAACGACCGTCTGGAGCCGGGACTGTGACGACCAGGTCCCGGCTCTTTCGGCGACGGAGGCGGGAAATCACCTTGTCCCGGATCGGCGCGGCCTTTAGCATCCCTTCCCGTCCGACCACGCCAACCGGGAGCCGCCCATGACACGCACCGTGCGCATCGGCAACGCCGGCGGGTACTGGGGCGACGACGTCCGCGCCCTGCGCCGCCAGCTCGAAGGCGGGCAGCTGGACTACGTCTCCCTGGACTACCTGGCCGAAGTCACCATGTCCATCCTGCAGCGCCAGCGCGCCAAGGATCCGGCGCTGGGCTACGCGACGGACTTCGTCGACCAGATGCGCGACTGCCTGCCGTTGATGATGGAGAGCGGCGCGACGGTCATCACCAACGCCGGCGGCGTGAACCCCGAGGGGCTCGGCCGCAAGCTGGTGGAGATCGCGCGCGGGCTGGGCCTGCGCCTGAAGGTGGGCGTGGTCTCCGGCGACGACATCCTGGGCCGGCTGACGGAGCTGCGCGACGGCGGCGACCCCCTGGACAACATGGAGACGGGCGCGCCCCTGGCGCCGCACCTGTCCCGGGTGTCCGCCGCCAACGTCTACCTCGGCGCCGAGCCCGTCGTGCGGGCACTGGAGATGGGCTGCCGCGTCGTGGTGACGGGCCGGGTGACCGACACCGGCATCACGCTGGCGCCGCTGATCCACGAGTTCGGCTGGGATGAGGACGATTGGGACCGCCTCGCCGCGGGCATCGTCGCCGGCCACGTCATCGAGTGCGGCACCCAGGCCACAGGCGGCAACCTGACCGACTGGCGCGACGTGCCCACCTACGACCGCATCGGCTACCCGATCGTCGAGGTGTCGCCCGACGGGTCCTTCGTCGTGACCAAGCACCGCCGCACCGGCGGGCTCGTCAGCGAGAAGACCGTGAAGGAGCAGCTCGTCTACGAGATGGGCGACCCCCGCTCCTACATCTCGCCCGACGTCATCGCCCGCTTCGACACCATCCGGCTGGAAGACCTCGGCCGCGACCGGGTGCGCGTCTCGGGCGTGCGCGGCACGCCGCGTCCCGAGAACTTCAAGGTCTCGATGGCCTACCAGGACGGCTGGAAGGCCGTCGGCACCATCCTGGTCAGCGGGCCCGAGGCCACGCAGAAGGCGGAGACGCTCGCGCGCGCCTTCTGGAACCGCGTCGGCCACCGCTTCGCCGCGACGCACACCTCGGTCGTGGGCACCGGCTCGATCTGGCCGGAGTCGCTCGGCCGCTGCGAGACCGACGAGGTGCTGCTGCGCCTGGGCGTCCGCGACCACGACCGCGCCAAGGTCCACGACTTCGGGATGGTGCTGCCGACGATGATCCTCTCGGGCCCCTCGGGCCTGGCGGTGACCGGCGGGCGGCCGAAACCGTCGGAGGTCGTGGCCTACTGGCCCGCCCTGATCCGCCGCAGCAGCGTCGCGGCCCGGGTCACGGCCCTGGACACCGACGGCTCCGAGCGCAGCGACGTCATCGCCTTCGTGGACCCGGCCCCCCCCCGCCTCGGCGCGGCGGTCGCGGCCGCCAAGGCGCCCCCCCTGCCCGCCGCCGGCGGCCGCACACGTCGCGTGAAGCTGCGCGCGCTGGCCTACGCGCGCTCCGGCGACAAGGGCGACACCTGCAACATCGGCGTGCTGTGCCGCAGCCCCGAGCTGTACGCCTGGCTGCGCCGCGAACTGAAGCCGGCCGTGGTGCGGCGCTTCTTCAAGGGCGTCGTGCTGGGCCGCGTCACGCGCCACGAGGCGCCCAACCTGCTGGCCCTGAACTTCCTGCTGGAGCGGACCCTGGGCGGCGGCGGCACCGTGTCGCTGATGCTGGACCCGCAGGGCAAGACGCTGTCGCAGGCCCTGCTGGAGATGGAAATGGACGTGCCGGCCAGGCTCGTGCCGCGGGAGTGACGCCGTGCAGGATCTCATCGTCGCCGGCCTGTTCGCCTACCCGCTGAAGGCCGCGCGCGCGGTGCCGCTGGCCGAGGCCGCGGCGCTGGCCCGCGGCCTGCGCCGCGACCGCCGTTGGCTGCTGGTCGCCCAGTCCGGCGAACCGGTCATGCTCAAGTCCCACCCCCGGCTCGCCACCGTGGCGATCGGTCTCGACGGCGAGGCGCTCGTCGTCACCGGCGCCGCCGGCCCGCCCCTGCGCGTCGCCCCGCCGCCCCCGGACTCGGCCCCGCTGCCGGTCACCGTCAAGCGCCGCACGCTCGCGGCCAGGGTGGCCGCGCCGGAGGCCAACCGTTACTTCAGCGAGCTGCTGGGCGAGACGGTCTGGCTCGCGCAGCTGGCGCACGGCGAAGCGTCGGCGGGCGGACCGGCCGCCGCCGACCCCGCGGTCAGCGACGGCCTGGCGGGCTCGGCGCCCTACCTGATCTGCGGCGAGGCCTCGCTCGCCGACCTCAACCACCGCCTCGCCGCGCGCGGCGAAGCGCCCGTCGGCATGGATCGCTTCCGGGCCAACCTGGTGATCGGCGGGGGCGAACCCTACGCGGAGGACTGCTGGCGTCGGCTGCGCGCCGGCACGGCCGAGTTCGAGATCCTGCGGCCGTGCCCCCGCTGCCCCAACACGACGGTCGATCCCAGGACCGGAGAGGTCGGGCCGGAACCGCTGCGGACGCTGACCGGCTACCGCACGCTGCCGGGCGGCGTCATGTTCGGCGTGTTCGCGCGCGTGGTGCGCGAGGGGAACCTGCGCCCGGGCGATCCCGTGTCGGTCCTCGAATGATCATCACCGGAGGTGCCTCCATGCACCGGATCCCGACCCTCGCCTGCTGCGCGCTGCTGCTCGCCGCGGCCATCCCCGTCGCCACCGCCCGCGCCGAGACCCCGCCGACCGGCGCCTTCTCCTTCGCGGTCGAGGCGACGGTGACCGGAACGCCGGCCGCGGCCTTCGACGCCGCCACCGGCGACATCACCGGCTGGTGGGACCACACCATGTCGGACCACCCCGTGCGCCTGGTCGTCGAGCCGAAGCCTGGCGGCGCGTTCCTGGAAGTCTTCGACGAGAGCGGCGACGGCGTCCGCCACGCCGCGGTGACCTACGCGCGCCGCGGCGAGATGCTGCGCTACGAGGGGCCGCTGGGCCTGGCCGGCCACGCCATCCACATGGTCACGACCTGGACCTTCGCCGACGCCGGCGAGGGGCGCACCCTGGTGCGGGTCGAGGTCCACGCCGTCGGCGAGATCCTGGCGGGTTGGCCGGCGGTGGTGGAGCAGACCTGGCAGCACTTCCTGCTGAAGCGGTACGTGCCCTATGTGGAAGGCGGTTGCCGGCCGCTCGAATGACGATGAGGCTCGGCGGTGACTCGCCTGCCTCCGGCGGCCTGAATGCGGTTGTCGATTGCGTCGAAATACCGTACCATCAAGACGTTGCTTCTCCCCGCCAATGTCCGCACGCGTCGCGTTCCGGGAACGCGCAGGGAGGAATGAGCAATGAGCAGAACGACCCGCATCCTGTTCGCATGCACCGTCTTGTGCATCACGGCCGCATCGGCCGACGCCCAGTTGAGCGTCGTCACGGATGCGACGCAGTACTCCCAGGGCGATGTCGTGCCGATCACCATCCACAACGCGGGCCCGAACCCGGCCCACTTCAATTCCTTCCCCGCCTGTTTCATCTACCATCTCGGCACCATGGAATGCGTGTACGGCTGTTTGGGGCTGCCCGAGTTGTGGGAGTTGAATGTCGGGCAGACGATCGTCTTCGAGTACGACCCCTCAGAAGACGCCATCCCCGACGCGATCGGCTGGTACCGCGTCGAACTGAACGGCAACTCGATCGACCCCGGCAACATCCTGCACTGCGACTACCGGGTGCTGGAGATCGTGCCCGTCGGGAGCGATACCTGGGGCGACGTGAAAGCCCTGTTCCGTTGAACCGTGCGGTTCGCCGAGCCGCCAACTCGAGGGGGAACCCCATGCGCCGTCCCATCACAGCCGCCGTGACGATCCTGGCCCTGACCGCTTGGGCGACCGTCGCCGCCGCGCAGCTGACCGTCGCCACGAGCGAGTCGCTGTACAGCAATTTCGAGACGGTGGAGATCACGATCCACAACGGCGGCCCGGGGCCGGGGCACTTCATCTCGTATCCCGCCTACATCATCTACCACCTCGACACGGCGCTCTGCGTGGACGCGTGCGTCGCGCTGGCGGACGTGTGGGACATGCTCCCCGGGGAGACGATCACCGCATCGTTCGACCTCCACATGTTCTCCATCCCACTGGGGATGTACCGGGTCGAGTTGACAGGAACTTCGGCCGATCCGGGCTCGATCCTCCACTGCGACTTCGAACTGGTCGATGTCATGGCCGCCGAAAGCGGCTCCTGGGGAGCCGTGAAGGCCCTCTACCGTTGAAGCTTTCGGACAAGGACGCGGAACGGGAGCCGGCGGCGGCTCCCGTTCCCATTCTCTCCGGCCGCGGGGCCGCGCCTCAGCCGTCCCGCTTGCGCTCGTACTGCCGCAGCAGGTCCGCGAACAGCACCGGGATCATCGCCATGCGTTCGGGCGACTCGACGTAGGCCACGCGCATCTGGGTGCGGCCCGGGTTGGGCGCGCCCGCGGGCACGCTGTAGAAGCCGGCCATCGGGGCCGTCAGCACGGTGAGCGCCTTGCCGCCGACGTCGACCTTGCCCTCGGAGGCGCACCACAGGACGAAGTCCAGGGCGTCGAAATCGTCGGCTGCCACGTTGCGCACGTCCAGCACCGAGTAGATGGCGGCATCGGGGCTCGAGACGATCACGCCGGGCAGGGCGGCCCGCATCCGCGAGGTGAAGTCGAAGAGCATGCCGCGGTAGTACTCGCGCTGCTTCCCGTACCAGGCGCGCAGCGTCGCGTGGTCCTCGTGGGCCACCGCGCCGAAGACGTACTGCCCGATCACGCTGCTGCACAGGCTGACGGTGTGCTCGGCGATGGCCTTGCGGTGGAAGGGCTCGTTGTCGGTGACCAGGGCGCCGATGCGCAGGCCGCAGGCGTTCCAGACCTTCGAGGTGGTCTCGATGCCGATGCGGCGGCCGGTGATGCCGGGCGCCTCGGCCTCGGTCACGCCCCAGACGCTGGTGCAGCGGCCACCGGTGTAGTACAGCTCGCGGTAGGCCTCGTCGCTCACCAGCCACAGGTTGTGCTTCACCGCGAGACGGGCCAGGGCGACCAGCGCCTCGTGGTCGTAGTACTGGCCGGTCGGGTTGTCGTAGGGGATCACGACCATCGCGCGGGGCTTCTGCTCGCGGATGACCTGCTCGATCCGCGCGGGGTCGGGCAGCGAGAACTTGCCGTCCTCGCCCAGGCTGCGCTGCACCGAGCAGGTGGCGCGGCCGAGACGCTGGCAGAGCGTCTTGTAGTTGGTGTAGGCGGCGTCGATCAGCAGCAGCGGGGCCTCGTCCGTGCCGGCGGGTCCGCAGACGCCCACGATCAGCAGCTCCATGGCCTGGGTGCCGCCCTCGGTGATGTGGCCGTGCAGCCCGGCGGTGTCGAAGCCGCTGCTGGCGATCACGTTCATGAAGGCGTCGACGCATTCCTGGGTCCCGGCGGTCGACGAGTACTTCACGACCCCGTCGCGGAAGGGGCTCTGCGGCGCGCCGAGGTTCCGCAGGCGCTCCTGCATGGCCGGGTACATGGGCAGCGAGACGTTGCCGATCGCCACGTTGATCGCCTCGGTGCCGTCGCGGCGCTCGTCGAAGCGGAGCTGCGCCATGCGGATGACCGAAGGCTGGCGCCCGGCGAACTGGGCGGACATCACGGGCGGCTGCGCGGTGGTCTGTTCCATGGGACCCTCCTGGTGGGTATGCGACCCCTCCAAGGTGCAACGGGGAACCGCCGGCCGCAAGGTCGGCTTGTGGTCCCAACCCCAAGTGTTATATTGGGATCCGGGAGGCGGCATGCACGAGATGACCCTGGTCGCCGGCATCCTCGAGATCGCCGAGGAACGGGCCCGCGAAGCGGGCGCCGCGCGCATCAACACCGTCACGGTGGAGATCGGGCGGCTGGCCGGCGTCGAGCTGTCGGCGCTGGTCTTCTGCTTCGAGACGGCCCGCCTCGGGACCATGGCCGCCGGCGCCGAGCTGGTCGTGCGCGAACTGCCCGGCCGCGGCCGTTGCCCCGCCTGCGGCGCCGACGCCGAGATCGACTTCTACGCGGCCCTCTGCCCCGCCTGCGACGGCTGCCTGCAGGTGGTGGGCGGGCGCGAGCTGCGCGTCGCCTCGCTCGACGTCGACTGAACACCAAGCCCCTGGAGGGCGTCATGTGCGACACGTGCGGCTGCAACCAGTCCCCGGACGCGGTGACCTACCGCAAGCCCGGCGGGCACGACCATCCCCACCGGCACGGCGACACGGAGCACGCCCACCCGCACGACCATGACCCCGGCCACCATCACGATCACGATCATGGCCACGATCACGACCACGACCACGGCCACGATCACGGCCACGACCACGATCACGGCGGCGGCCGCCGCCTCTCGGTCGAGCAGGACATCCTGCGGCGCAACGATGTCGTGGCCGAGCGCAACCGGGGCTGGTTCGAGGGCCGCGGCGTGCTGGCGCTGAACCTCGTGTCGTCGCCCGGGTCCGGCAAGACCTCGCTGCTCGAGCGCACGATCCGCGACCTCAAGGGCGAGATCCCTTTGGCCGTGATCGAGGGCGACCAGCAGACCCTCAACGACGCCGAGCGCATCGCGGCCGCCGGCGCCCCGGTGCTGCAGGTCAACACGGGCTACGGCTGCCACCTCGACGCGGAGATGGTCCGCCGCGCGCTGGCCGAGCTGGAGGTGCCGGCGGGCGGCGTGCTGCTGATCGAGAACGTGGGCAACCTGGTCTGCCCAGCCCTGTTCGACCTAGGCGAGCACACCAAGGTCGTGATCATCTCGGTGACCGAGGGCGACGACAAGCCGCAGAAGTACCCCGCGATGTTCGCCGCGGCGAGCCTGTGCGTGATCAACAAGACCGACCTGCTGCCCTACGTCGACTTCGACGTGGAGGCCTGCAAGGACGCCGCGCGACGCGTGAATCCGGCGCTGGCCTTCGTGGAGCTGTCGGCGACCGGCGGCGAGGGGCTCGACGGCTGGTACCGGTGGCTGCGGGACCGCCGCGCGGCCGCGGCGCGGTGAGATGACGCTGCAGCGGCACCGGCTCCGCGTCGACGGCGTCGTGCAGGGCGTGGGCTTCCGGCCCTTCGTCTTCAACCTGGCCGAGAGCCTGGGCCTGGCCGGCCACGTCGCCAACGACAGCGAGGGCGTGATCCTCGAGATCGAGGGCGACCCCGACGGGCTGGCGACCTTCCGCCGCCGTCTCGCCGCCGAAGCGCCGCCGCTGGCGCGCATCGAGTCGGTCGCCGTCGAGGCGATCCCCCCCACCGGCGCCGACGGCTTCGCCATCCTGCCGAGCCGCGACTCCCCCGGCACCGCGACCTGCGTGCCGGCCGACAGCGCCCTGTGCGCCGACTGCCGCCGCGAGATCCTGGACCCGGGCGACCGCCGCCACCGCTACGCCTTCACCAACTGCACCAACTGCGGCCCGCGCTGGACGATCATCGGGCGCATCCCCTACGACCGCCCCTTCACCAGCATGGCGCCCTTCGCGATGTGCCCCGACTGCGAACGCGAGTACCACGACCCCCGCGACCGCCGCTTCCACGCCCAGCCCAACGCCTGCCCCGCCTGCGGCCCGCGGCTGCGGCTGGAGGGAGAGGGCGTCGATCCCGCCGCCGACCCGCTGCGCGAAGCCGCGCGCCTGCTGGCTGGCGGCCGCATCCTCGCGGTCAAGGGGCTCGGCGGCTTCCACCTGGCCGTGCGCGCCGACGACCAGGCAGCCGTGCTGAGGCTGCGTGCGCGCAAGGGACGCGAGGCGAAGCCGCTGGCGGTGATGGTCGCGGACCTCGACGCGGCGCGAAAGCTGGCGCACGTCGGCGAGGAGGAGGAGGCGCTGCTGGCTTCGCCGCAGGCGCCGATCGTGCTGCTGGAGCGCCGCGCGGGCGCGGCGTTCGCGCCCGACGTCGCGCCCGGCCACCGACGAGTCGGCGTCATGCTCGCCTACACGCCCCTGCACCTGCTGCTGCTGCGGGAGTCCGCGACGCTGGGCCTCGCGGCGCTGGTGATGACCTCGGGCAACGCCGGCGACGAGCCCATCTGCCTCGGCGACGACGAGGCCCGCACGCGCCTGCGCGGCATCGCCGACGCCTGGCTGCTGCACGACCGCGGCATCCTGCGCCGAGCGGACGACTCGGTGGTCCAGGTCGTCGCGGGCCGGTCGCTGCTGCACCGCCGCAGCCGCGGCCACGCGCCCCTGCCGGTGCTGCTCGGCGGTCGCGGCGCGCCCGTGCTCGCGGTCGGCCCCGAGCTGAAGAACACCGTCTGCCTGCTGAAGGAGAACCGCGCCTTCCTGTCGCCCCACGTCGGCGACCTGCAGAACGCGGCGGCCTACGGCTTCTTCCAGGAATCGATCCGCACGCTGCAGGAGCTGCTCGAGTGCGAGCCCGCGACGATCGCCCACGACCTGCATCCCGGCTACCTCAGCACGCGGTGGGCGTGGGAACAGGCCCGCGACGCGGGCAAGCGTCTGGTCGCCGTCCAGCACCACCACGCGCACCTGGCCGCCGTCCTGGCCGAACACGACCACCGCGGTCCGGCCCTCGGCCTGATCCTCGACGGCACCGGTTATGGGACCGACGGCACGATCTGGGGCGGCGAGATCCTCGCCGGCGACGCGGCCGCCTTCACGCGCGTGGGCCACCTGTCGTGCGTGCCGCTGCCGGGCGGCGACGCCGCGATCCGCCACCCCCGGCGCATCGCGCTGAGCCACCTGCGCGCGGCCTACGGCGACGAGCTGCCCGAGCTGCCTTTCCTCGCGGGCGAGGAAACCGCACTCGTGCTGCGGATGGTGGACGGCGGCGTCCGCTCCCCGCTCACCAGCAGCTGCGGCCGCCTGTTCGATGCCGTGGCGGCGCTGACCGGCGGCTGGGACGAGGCGCGCTACGAGGCCCAGGCCGCGATCGAGCTGACGGCCCTGACCACGACGGCCGCCGTCGAAACGGCCCGGCCCTATACCTGGGAGATCGTCGAGCGGGACGGCGGGCTGCTGCTGCCCTGCGCGCCGATCGTTCGCGGCGTCGTCGACGACGTGCAGGCCGGGGCGGAAGCGGCCGCGGTCAGCGCGCGCTTCCACCGCACCCTGCTGGACCTGCTGACCGAAGCGGCTCGGCGCGCCTCGCGGCTCACCGGGCTGCGCACGGTCGCCCTGGGCGGCGGCAGCTTCCAGAACGGGATCCTGGCCGCCCTGCTGCCGCCGCGGCTGGAAGCCGCCGGTCTGCGGCCGCTGCTGCCGCGAGAACTGCCGCCCAACGACGGGGCGGTGTCCCTCGGCCAGGCCGCCGTGGCGCGGGCCGGGCTCGCGTGAGCCCCCGCCGCGTTGGACGGGGCCGCGCCCGTGACCTATCTTCGCCCCAGCGCCCCGCACCCCGGAGGACCGCCATGTGCCTCGCCGTACCCGGCCAGGTGATCGAGATCTACCAGGAGAACGGCCTGGCGATGGGCCGCATCGACTACGCCGGCGTCGTCGGCGCGGCCTGCCTGGCCTACACGCCGGAGGCCGTCGAGGGCTCGTGGGTCATCGTGCACGCGGGCTTCGCCCTGCAGGTGCTCGACGAGGCGGAGGCCGCGGCCTCGCTGGCCACGCTCACGGAGCTGAACGAGCTGATCGAGGCCGACAGCCTGCCGGACGACGACGACGACAAAGACGGCCAGGGCAAGCTGCCGTGAAGTACCTGCAGGAGTACCGCGACCCGGGCCCCTGCCGCGTCCTGCTGGAGCGCATCGCCGCGGCGGCGACGCGTCCCTGGACGATCATGGAGATCTGCGGCGGTCAGACGCACGCCATCCTGCGCCACGGGCTCGACCAGATGTTGCCGCCCGCGCTGACCCTGGTCCACGGCCCCGGCTGCCCCGTCTGCGTGACCCCGCTCGAGACGATCGACCGCGCGCTGGCCATCGCCGCGCGGCCCGGCGTGATCTTCACCTCATTCGGCGACATGCTGCGCGTGCCCGGTTCGCGGGACGACCTGCTGCGGGTCAAGTCCCGCGGCGGCGACGTGCGCTTCGTCGACTCGCCGCTCGAGGCGCTCCAGCTGGCCCGGCGCCACCCCGACCGCGAGGTCGTGTTCCTGGCCGTCGGCTTCGAGACCACCGCGCCGGGCAACGCCATGGCCGTGCGGCAGGCGGCGCGCGAGGGGCTGACGAATTTCAGCGAGCTGGTCAGCCACGTGCTGGTGCCGCCGGCGATGGCCGCCATCCTCGGCTCCCCCGCCAACCGGGTGCAGGGCTTCCTGGCCGCCGGCCACGTCTGCGCCGTGATGGGCTGGCGGGAGTACGAGCCGCTGGCCGCGCGCTTCGGGGTGCCGATCGTGCCGACGGGCTTCGAGCCGGTCGACCTGCTGCAGGGGATCCTCAGCTGCGTGGAAATGCTGGAGCGGGGCGAGACGGGTGTCGAGAACCGCTACGCCCGCATCGTGAAGCGCGACGGCAACCCGGCCGCGCGCGCCGTGGTGGACGAGGTCTTCGAGGTCTGCGACCGCCCCTGGCGCGGCATCGGCGTCATCCCCGGCAGCGGCCTGCGCCTGCGCGCCGCGTACGCCACCTACGACGCCGAACGGCGCTTCGACGTGGGCGACATCGCGCCGCAGGAACCGCGGGAGTGCATCAGCGGCGAGATCCTGCAGGGCGTGAAGAAGCCCGACCAGTGCGCCGCCTTCGGCAAGGCCTGCACGCCGGCCACGCCGCTGGGCGCCACCATGGTCTCGAGCGAAGGCGCCTGCGCCGCCTACTGGAAGTACCACCGGAGGAACCCGTGAGCGACGCCCCCGAATTCGACAGGATGTCCTGCCCGGCGCCCCTGACCGGCCACGACACCGTGCAACTCGCGCACGGCGCCGGCGGGCGCCTGTCGGCCGATCTGATCGACGCGCACGTGCTGCCGCGCTTCCGCAACGACCTGCTGGCGAAGCTCGAGGACCAGGCCGTGTTCACGCTGCCGCCCGGCCGCGTCGCCTTCTCCACCGACACCTTCGTGGTCACGCCGCTGGAGTTCCCGGGCGGCGACATCGGCGACCTGGCCGTCAACGGCACCGTCAACGACGTGGCCATGAGCGGCGCGCGCCCGCTCTACCTGAGCGTGGGCCTGGTGCTGGAGGAGGGGCTGACGCTGGCGTTGCTGGACCGGATCCTGGGCTCGATGGAGCGCGCGGCCCGCGCCGCCGGCGTGAGCGTCGTGACCGGCGACACGAAAGTCGTCGACCGCGGCAGCTGCGACGGGATGTTCATCAACACGTCGGGGATCGGGGTCTTGCCTGCCGGCGTGTCCCTGTCGGCCGCCTCGCTGCGGCCCGGCGACGTGGTGCTGATCTCCGGCACGATCGCCGACCACGGCATGGCCGTGATGTCGGTGCGCGAGGGCCTGAGCTTCCGCTCGACGATCCAGAGCGACACCGCCGCGCTCGGCGGCCTGGTCGCCGACCTGCTGGCGGCGGCGCCGGGCCTGCGCGCGCTGCGCGACCCCACGCGCGGCGGCCTGGCCACGACGCTGAACGAGTTCGCCCGCGCCTCGCGCGTCGGGGTCCGCGTCGAAGACGGGGCCGTGCCCGTGCGGGACGACACGGCGGCCGCCTGTGAGATCCTGGGGATCGATCCGATGTACGTGGCGAACGAGGGCAAGCTGGTGGCGGTCGTGCCGGCGGGCGAAGCGGCGGCGGCCTTGGCCGCGCTGCGGGCCCATCCCCTGGGACGTGAGGCAGCCGCGATCGGCGAAGTTGTCGCGGGAGAACCGGGCCTGGTAACCGTGCGGACGGCGCTTGGCGTGGAGCGCATCCTGGACATGCCGCTCGGGCTGCAGCTGCCGCGTATCTGCTGAGTTCCGCTCGGGGATTCTGCGCTTTCATGCCGACCATCCCTGATATCAGGGATGGTCGTGTTCATCCCTCAAACGGACCGATGGTCACCAGCGTGCCGATCCGCAGGGTACCTCCACTTCCGACTCAGGACGCTTCCTGCTGCGTAGCGAGTTGCAGCAACGTTTCCCGCGCCACCGGCCGCAGGATCAAGGCCCGCTTCTCGGATACCAGCCGGTAGAAGTACTCGGACGCGAACTGCGGCTCGATCCGTGGCGACGCTTGTGGCGTCCACTCGGTGTCGTAACCGTAGCGGATCAGGAAATCCTGGTAGATCGTGCGGAACAGCGCCGTGTCTTCGGCCCGGAACCACTGTCGCCAGTCGCCGGACGACTTCGTCCTGACGACCCGCTCGTGTTTGGGATCGACATCGGACGAACCCGCAAGCTCCATGCCGAGGTACTCCGACAGCGCCTCCAGCCTCCCCTTCACGAAATCCTCGTACTTGAACGGAAAGAAGTCCGGGTAGCGGTCGTAGAAGCCCTCGATCCTGGCCCACTCCGCCGCGTAGTGGGCGCGGACCGTCGCGTCGTCGTGCGCGATCCCCCGCAGATCCCAGTCGAAGCGGATGAGGTCCAGGACGCCCAGTCCGCCGTTCGAGGCCTCCAGTCGCCGCAGGAACGCGTACATGCGTGCGACCTGGCGGTCATCGCGGTCGTAGGGGCTGTGGTAGCCGATGCCGTACATCAGGCGGCTGATCAGGGTGTCGCGGGGATCACGGACGATGGCGATCTTGCGGTCGAAGTGCAGGTAGGGGCTCAGGTCCTCGGTGTCGGGGTTGATGACGACCTTGGCCAGGACGCCGCGCTCGTCGTCACCGGGTTCGGGTCGGTAGGGCTCGGGTTCTTCGAAGAGAAGCCTCGGGCTGCCCTCCCCCCATGAATTTCGCAACTTGTAGTAAAGACCTGTAGTTCCGGTCTTCGGCGAGCCGGCGATGAGGATCTTCATGACCCAGCGACCTCCCTGTTGCAGTCAACGATCAACTCATCACGCCAACGTCAATCCGCCCCCGGCGAGCAGTTCGGCGAAGGTCGTGAAAGGCAGGACTTCGATGCCGTCGACGGTCTTCAGTGCGGGACCGTCGGGATAGACGATCAGTCGGCGTTCGAGGCCGGGCAGCGCGGCGATCGCGCGCAGACCCTTGCACCAGCTGTCGTTGAATGCGGCGCCGGACTTGGCTTCGACGGCGACGTGCCGGTCTCCCCGGGTGAGAACGAAGTCGACCTCCGTGCTGCGCCGCTCGGCCGACCAATAGGTGATGTCATCGCAGAGGTCCTGGTAGTCGCGGTAGGCCCGCAACGTCTGGGCCACCAGACCTTCGAATAGGGCGCCACGCTCCTCGGGTCCCGGGACGCCGCGGGAACGGCGCATCGCCCTGACGATGCCGGGATCGCACCAGTACCACTTCGGGTGCTTGCGCTCGCGGACGCGCTGCTTCGCCTCGAAGCCGGGCACGCGGAAGCAGAGCAGGGTCTCCTCGAGGATCTCCAGATAGCCGACGACCGTCGTGCGCGCGACGCCCGCCTCGCGGGCGATGTTGGAGACATTGACGGCCTGCCCGTGGCCGAGCGCCGCGATCGGCAGGAACCGTGCGAATCCGGGCAGGTTGCGCACGACGGCCTCCGCCTGGATCTCCTCCTTCAGGTACAGTTGCGCGTAGGCCGCGAGCGTCTCTTCACGTGCGGGGGATTCCCAGACGAGCGGCAGGAGACCATACCTCAGCGCCGTGTCGACATCGAACACATCGCCGAGCTCCTCCGGAACGAAGGGGTGCATCGACCGCAGCAGGGCCCGACCAGCCAGGAGGTTGACGCCTTCCCGTTTCAGCTTGCGGGCGCTCGATCCGCAGAGCACGAAACGGGCATTCCGCTCTTCGATGGCGCGGTGCACCTCGTTCAGGAGCGAAGGCAACCGCTGGACTTCGTCGATGACGATCCAGCGGCCGGGATCGAGGGCCCTCAGCTCGTCGGCGAACAGACCGGGATTGGCCAGCAGCCGCTGATACTTGACCTCGTCGAGCAGATCCACGAAATAGGCCCCGGGTATCTGCGCCTTCAGCCAAGTGGACTTCCCGGTGCCGCGGGGTCCCAGTAGGAAGTAGCTATGGTTGGGCGCGACGAAGCATCTCTTGTACATGATAGACCACCTTGTCGTCATAAATCGACGTATTCTGACATCATTCTATACAATATTTCATACAACGTCAAGGACGAATAACATCACATCTTATTGTCATAAATCAAGATAACACATTGTCAGCGCCATCCGAACCACCGGACTCATCCCCGCCCCCCTCGGCGTCCAGCAGCGCCCCCGCCTCCTCGAGATCCTTCTCCCAGACCAGCAGCTTGATGGCGCGCAACTGCGCCATCGCCGGGTACATGCCGCCGGCGTCGTCGGTGGTCACGAGCGCCTCGACGCCGTAGGCCAGCAGCATGGCGGCGGCCATCTCGGCTTCGAGTTCGGTGCCGTAGGTCCGCAGGACCTTCATGCCGTCGATCACGGCGCCACCTCCGTCGTCGCGGGTTTCCAGGGCTGCTCGCCGGCGGAGAAGGCCGCCGGGTCGTAGCCCTGGCGCTCCAGCAGGATGTCGATCTCGGCCCGCTGCGCCGGCGTCAGCCGCGGCTCGCGCGCCAGGATCCAGCCGTACTTGCGGTCGGGTCCGCCGACCACTGCCCAGCGGTAGTCGGGCTCCAGGCCCAGGATCCAGTAGTCGGCCTTGATCGGAGCGAGGCCGAGGACCTTGAACGGCGTCAGCTTCAGGCGGGCGTTGGAGCGGGTGTCGACCACCTCCGCCTCGGCGGTGAACTCGTCCAGGGTGCCGTCGGCCTTGCGGCAGCGGTTGGTCACCGACAGCTTGCCGTCGGCGCGCAGGGCGTAGGTCGCCGTGGCGCAGCAGCCGCAGTCCTTCTGGAAGCGGTTGGGGACGTGGGCGATCTCGTGCCAGGTGCCGCAGTATCGCGACAGATCGACGCGTTCGACCACGCGGGGGCGGTACGGCGCCCGGGCCGGACGTTCGGCGAGGGCCATGGCGGCCGGCAGCGCCAGAAGCGCGGCGAGGGCGACGATGCGGACAGTGCGCACGGGATACCTCCGGGGCAGGGCTCCCGCCCATGATGCCACAACGCGGGCCGCGCCGCCAGGGTTGTCGGGCAACCGGGTTGTCGGGCGGCCGCTCCGGCGACCGTCACTCCGGCCAGATGAAGCGCTTGCGGAAGCTGGCCTTGGCGACGGCGGCATCGGCCTCGGCGACCACCACCGAGATGCTGTTGACCGAGGAGCCGAGCGAGAGCGTGTCGATGCCGTCGCGGCACAGCGCGTGGTAGACCTCGCTGGCCAGCGCGATGCGTTCGTAGAAGTGAGGACCGTAGAGCGTCAGGATCGTGACGGGCTCGCGAAGGTCGAGCGCCTTCGGCTGGTGGTCGGCGCGGATCGTCTCCAGCAGCGCGTTGGTCGCATCGTAGCGCTCGCGCGCGACGCAGAGCGAGAGGTTGCGCAGGCCGTCGGCGCCGTTGCCGATGGTCAGGTAGCACAGCGGGATGCCGGCGTCGGCGAACAGCCCCAGGATCCGGCAGGAGCGGCCCGGCTGCCAGCGGTAGGCCAGGACCTCGACCAGGCACAGGTCGTTCTTCTCGATGAGGCCGCCGCACTCGGTACGCATGCTCAGGTTCTCCTCAGGGTCGCCGTGAAGGTGCTGCCGCGGCCCGGTTCGCTGGTCACCGCGATCTCGCCGCCCATCTGCTCGATGAACCGCTTGACGATGGGCAGCCCCAGGCCCGTCCCCAGGGTCGAGGCCGCCTTGGCCTCGGGCGTGCGGTAGAACTCGTCGAAGATGCGCTCGAGGTCCTCGGGCCGGATGCCGATCCCCTCGTCGGCCACGGACACGCGCACGGCGTCGCCAAGGTCGTGCATCTCCACGCTCAGGCGGCCGCCGTCGCGGTTGTAGCGCACCGCGTTGCTGACCAGGTTGCCCAGGACCTTCTCGACCATGGTCTCGCTGGCCCGCAGCAGCACGTCCTCGGCAGGCAGGCGGGCCTCGACGCGCAGCCCGCGCGACTCGATCAGCGACTGCTGGCCGTCCAAAAGGGCGGCGATGACCCGGTTGAGGTTCACGTCGCGCACGTCCTGACCCTGGTGCAGCGGGCCGCGCGTCAGGTCGCTCAGGCCCTGCACGATCTCGGTCGCCTGGCGCAGGCGCTCGACCGTGCGGCGCAGCAGGTCCCGCGGCTTCTCGGCCATGTCCGCGCCGGCGACGGCCAGCACCGCTTCCACGGCGCTCTGGGCCGTGACCACCGGGGTCTTGACCTCGTGTGAGACGTAGCGGAAGAAATCGATCTTGGCCTTGTCCGCCGCCACCAGCTGGCGCTGCCGCACCACGAGTTCGTCCTTGATGCTGCGGTTGTGGCGCATGATCGACGCGCTGAGGTAGGCGCAGCCGACCAGCACGAGCCAGAAGGCCGCCAGGCCCGAGGAGACGAAGCGCCAGTCGTGGCTCATCTCCGGGCCGCTGGAAAGGTGGTGGTGCGGGACCAGGCCAAGCGCCTCCCCCAGCACCTCGGCGGTGAACAGCAGGCCCGCCAGCAGGGCCATGCGGCGGATCTCGACGCCCTTGAACAGCAGGCCGGCCATCAGCACGTGGATGATGTAGACGGTATGGAAGGGGTTCTCGATCCCGCCGCTGAAGCTCATCAGGACCGTCAGCAGCAGCAGATCCAGGACCATCTGGACCTTGACCACCAGCAGTTCGGCGCGGATGTCGACGGCGCGGACACGGCGGTTGCGCAGCGTGTAGGCGGTGTTCAGGGCCAGCAGGAGGCCGACGGTGGACAGGACCGCCCCCATCGGCAGCGCGACACCGCCGAATCTGACCGCCAGCAGCGAGATCAGCACGAGGCCGCAGGCGGCGCCCCAGCGCATGCGGTTGAACCAGTCGGAGCGCGCGCGCAGCGACGCGGCCGAGACGAAGTGGGCCGATTCGGGGGCGATCGGTTCGGCGGCGGCCGCGGCTCTGCGCTCCATGGCCTCCTAGATCGTCGGCGGCAGGTGCTTGCGCACCAGGTCCACGAGCCGCCGCGGGCTGACCGGCTTCTCGAGGTACTCGTCCACCGGCAGGAAGTCCGAGTCCTTCTCCGGGTCGAAGGCGTACCCCGTCTGGTCGGCCACCGCGGTCAGCATGATGATCGGGATGTCCCGGGTATTGTCACCCTTGCGCAGCTCGTAGGCAACCTGGAATCCCTCGTCGATCTCGCCCATCATCACGTCCAGCAGGATCAGGTCGGGCTTCCGCTCGCGGGCCAGTTCCAGGCCCCGGGCGCCGTTCTGGGCGTCGATCACGCCGAAGCCCTCGTTCTCGAGGGTCAGCCGGATGATCTCGACCAGGTCGATGTCGTCGTCAATGACCAGGATGGTCCGCTTCATCGGAATGAACCTCCGCTTTGATGATCTCCAGCACCTCGGGGACCGCCGACGCCACCGCGTCCGAAAGGCCCCGGTCGATCTCCAGCGTCTGCGGCTCCACGCCCACGACCACCAGCCGCCGCGGGAGGCGGTCGATGCGCTCGGCCAGGGCGAAGGCCTCAGCGAGGCCGAACCCGTGCAGCGAGAGCCGGTCGCCGGCGATGCCCAGGGACACCTCGCCCGGGGCGAAGCGCGCGACGCGGCCCGGCTCCAGCCCCATGCGGGCCGCGTCGACGATCACGTGCAACTCGTCGCTCGCGAAGCGGTCGATCAGCGACAGGGCGTCGGTCCCGGCGTCGATCAACTCGGCGCCCGGGAAAGCGTCCGTGGCGCGAGCCCGCTCCAGGACGGCCGCCCCCACCCCGTCGTCGCCGTACAGCGGATTGCCGACCGCGATGAGCTTCACGACCCTCCTACCTCGTGAACTTGACGTCCAGCATGTGCACCGAGCACGAGATGCAGGGGTCGTAGGCCCGCACCAGCATCTCCAGCAGGTGCGCGATCGCGGCCTCGCCGCGGTCCACGACCTCGGGCACGAGCTTGACCATGTCGTCGTCGATGTTGGCCAGGTTCTGCCCCGTCGGGATGATGCAGTTGGCGGCCGTGATGCGGCCCTGCCGGTCGTAGGTGTACTCGTGGTACAGGATGCCGCGCGGCACCTCGGTGGCGCCGATGCCCGTGCCGTGGCGCGTCGGGTCCTGGTTGGGGACCTCGTCGCGGATCCCGGCCGCGAGCAGGCGGTCCAGAATGGCCATGGCGTCGAGGCAGCAGTGGACCGACTCGACGATCTGGGCCACGGTGTTCATGAACGGGTTGTGGCAGTTCGGCTTCAGGCCGAGCTTGGCCGCCACGCCCAGGGCTTCGGGGCACAGCCGGTCGTGGTTGTTGTTCCAGCGGGCCAGGGCGCCCACCATGTAGGAGGACCGGTTGACCTTGCAGTGCTTGGACGTGCTGTGGGGCACGATGAACTCGTTGCTCATGCGACGGTACTCGCGGTCCGGCACGCGGCCGGTGTCGGTCGAGCAGATGTCGCCGTCGTAGAGCGCGTAGTCGTCGTCGCTGCGCAGGGAGATGAACTCTGTCTCGCGCGTGAAGTCCGGGATCTCGCCCGCCAGCGTCGCCACGACGTCGGCCGAGAAGACCAGGTCCGGCAGCATCTGCTTCTCGAGGCGCTCGCGCAGCACGGCCAGGGACTTCGCCGACGGGAGCTGCGTGAAGCCGCCGGGCACGCAGGAGATCGGGTGGACGGCGCGGCCGGAGACCACCTCGCCGATGTCGTTGGCCAGCCGCTTCATGCGCAGGGCGGCCTTGACGACCTCGGGGTGCGTGCCCACCAGCGGGAACACCGAGCCGACCTTCAGGAAGTCGGGCGCGGCCAGGAACAGCGCATGCAGCACGTTGGATTGGATCGTGGCGCCGTGGACCAGCAGCTTGCGCAGCAGCACCGTCTGCTCGCTGACCTCCAGGCCCAGCGCCTGCTCGGTCGCCTTGAACGAGGTCATCTGGTGGCCGAGCGAGCAGATGCCGCAGATGCGCGAGGTGATGATCGCGGCCTCGTGGAAGTTGCGGCCCTTGAGCATGGCCTCGAAGTAGCGCGGGGCCTCGACGATCTCCAGGCGCGCCTTCTCCAGCACGCCGTCGCGCATGTTGACCACGATGTCCCCGTGGCCCTCCACGCGCGTCAGATGATGGACCTTGATGTCCAGGTTGGTGCCCATCAGGAGACCCCCTCGAGCTGGTTGGCGTTGAACATCTGCAGCTTCTTGCGCGCGTCGTCCATCGACAGGCCGTGGGCGACCAGGATCTCCTCCATCGCCCCGATGTTGGGCTCGGGCACCAGGCCGCGGCAGCCCGTGCAGTACTGGCCGAAGGTGGGGCACTGCGCGTCGCAGCCGGCGCGGGTGACCGGCCCGAGGCAGATCATCCCCTTCTCGTAGACGCACTCGTTGTCCTTCAGCTTGCACTCGGTGCAGACCGAGTTGCCCGGCTCGATGGGCGCCTTGCCCATGACCAGGGCGGTGAACACCTTCAGGAACTCCAGCTGCGTCATGGGGCAGCCGCGCACGTTGACGTCGACCTTGACCACCGCGCTCAGCGGCAGCGCGGGCAGCGTCGGGAACAGGTACTTGTCCTGCCCGTAGACCTCCTCGCGCACCTGCTCGATGGGCCGGATGTTCTTCAGGGCGTTGATGCCGCCCTGCACCGCGCAGGCGCCCAGGGCCACCAGGACCTTTGACTTGCGGCGGATCTCGTGGATCCGCTTGATGCAGTCGGGCGTCGACAGGGCGCCCTCGACGAAGGCGATGTCCAGCTCCTCGGACCGCCCGTCCATGGCCTCGCGCCACTCCACGATCTCCACGTGCTCCAGGATGTTCAGGAGCTGATCCTCGAAATTCAGCTGGTTGAGCTCGCAGCCCTCGCAGCCGGTGAAGTCGAAGATGCCGACCCTCGGTTTGTTCGCCATCACAGAGCCTCCCGGAGTGCCTTGATGTCGGGGTAGTGGTAGACGGGCCCGTCCTGGCAGACGTAGCTGCCGTTGATCTGGCAGTGCCCGCACTTGCCCACGCCGCACTTCATGCGGCGCTCGAGGGACATGTAGATGTTCTCCTCGGGGAGGCGCTTGGACTTCAGGGCCAGCAGGACGAACCGGTACATGACCGGCGGCCCGCAGACGCAGGCCAGGGTGTTCGGGAGATCCAGGTCCAGGCCCGGGATCAGGGTCGTGATGACGCCGGTGCGGCCCTGCCAGCCCGGCGATCCGCGGTCCACGGTGAGATGGAACTCGACCCGGGGGTCCTGCTCCCACGCGCGCCGCTCGTCCTCGAACAACAGGTCGGTGTCGCTCTTGCTGCCGTAGCAGATGATGAGCCGGCCGAAGTCGCCGCGGTTGTCCAGGACGTAGTTGATCAGCGAGCGCAACGGCACCAGGCCGATGCCGCCGGCGACCACCAGCACGTCCCGGCCCTTGAACTTCGCCATGTCGAAGCCGCTGCCGAAGGGGCCGCGGATGCCGATGCGCTCGCCGGGCTGCATGCGGTGGATCATCTCGGTGAGCATGCCCACCTTGCGGATGCCCAGCTCGAAGGCGCCCTTCTTCGTCGGCGACGAGGAGACCGAGATCGGCGCCTCGCCGACGCCGAACAGCGATACCTCGACGAACTGCCCCGGCCGGTGCCCCAGCTCGGCGCCGCCCGGCAGCCTGATCTCGAACAGCTTCTCCAGCGGCGTCATCTGCCGCACGTCCGTGATCTCCGCCATGACGGGCAGGTACAGGTCCTTCGTCGCGGCGGGAGTGATGAGTTCTCGCTTGGTCATCTTGCCTCTCCTTGACGGGACCTAGGCCTTGACGGCGTCGTAGTCGTTCACCAGACGGTTGACGATCGAGACGATGCTGATCCCGGCGGTGCAGGACGCCGTGCAGCGGCCGCAGCCCACGCACCAGGGTTCGCCCGTCTCGTCGGAGATGTACTTGAACTTGCGGAACACGCGGTGGCGCTGGCGCGCCGCCGGCTCCTCGCGGAAGACCTCGCCGCCGGCCACCTCGGTGAAGCTGCGCAGCATGCAGCCGTCCCAGTGGCGATCGCGGCTGCCGCGGGTCACCGTGATGTCGACCGCATCCTCGACGTCGAAGCAGTAGCAGGTGGGGCAGACGAGGTTGCAGGTGCCGCAGCTCGTGCACTTCTCGGCCTCCTCCTCCCACACCTCGCTGTCGTAGCTGAGGGCCAGGACGTCCTTGAGCTTGGCCTGCGGGACGTAGATGTGCTGGTGGAAGGGGGCCGCGGCCGGCAGGCCCGCCGTGTGGGCGGGCAGCGGGAAGCCGGCGATCAGGCCCTCGCCGCCGGGAGTCAGCGCCTCGATCGCGTAGCCGCCCTCGCACGGGTGCAGGAACAGGTCGCAGCCGGTGGTGTCGCCGGCCGGGATGCCGACCGAACCGCTGAAGTGGAACCGGTCGGGCGTGAAGCCCACCCCGACGATCAGCGCGCCCTGGCGCCGCGTCAGGTAGTTCCGCTCCGGGTTGCCCGTCACGAAGTTGTGGTCGAGCTTGAGCACCGCGTGGACGTCGTAGCTATGGACACCCAGGAACACGGCGTCCAGCGGCGCGACCGTCGGCTGCTCGCAGGTGTTCTCGGCCAGGTTGAAGCTGAGCAGCTCCTCGCGCGGCGGCAGGAAGTACCGCTTGATCGAGCTGACGCTCCGCGGGTAGTCCAGCACCACGTCCTGCGGCCGCTCGACCGGCGCAAACGCGAACGCGTTGCGGCCCTTGCGGTGCGGCGCGTACACCGTCTTCTGCTGCTGCAGGTGGCCGATGAACGCCGCTACCTTGCCCTTTTCCAGATAGAATCGAGCCATGCGAGCACTCTCCCCTGTGGTGGTACGGCCCGGGTCGATCCCGGAATCCGCCTCAAATGTTTTTTCCGGAACACCTTATGTCAAGAAATAAACAGGGGCCCACCCCCAGGGATGGGCCCCTCGCACCGGAAACCAAGCATCTCGCCTAGCGGACAAGCAGGGGCGCGATCACGACGCTGATCACGCTCATCAGCTTGATCAGGATGTTCAGGCTCGGGCCGGCCGTGTCCTTGAAGGGGTCCCCGACGGTGTCCCCGACCACGGCCGCCTTGTGGGCATCGCTGCCCTTGCCGCCGTGGGCGCCGCCCTCGATCAGCTTCTTGGCGTTGTCCCAGGCGCCGCCCGCGTTGGCCATGAAGATGGCCAGCAGCACGCCCGAGGCGGTCACGCCGGCCAGCAGGCCGCCGAGCATCGCCGGGCCGCCTAGGAAGCCCACCAGCACGGGCGCCAGCACCGCCAGCAGGCCCGGCGCGATCATCTCACGGATGGCCGCGGTCGTGGAGATGTCCACGCAGCGCCGAAAATCGGCGGTGGCCTTACCCTCCATCAGCCCCGGGATGTCGCGGAACTGGCGGCGGACCTCCTCGATCATCGAGAAGGCGGCGCGGCCGACGGCGTTCATGGCGAAGCTGGAGAACAGGAACGGCAGCATGGCGCCCATCAGCAGGCCGGTCAGCACCCTGGGCTCCATGATGTCGATGGTCTCGAGCTTGACGATGTGCTGGTAGGCGGCGAACAGCGCCAGCGCCGTCAGGGCCGCCGAACCGATGGCGAAGCCCTTGCCGATGGCGGCGGTCGTGTTGCCGACCGCGTCCAGCGTGTCGGTGCGCGCGCGCACCTCGTGCCCGAGCCCGGCCATCTCGCTGATGCCGCCGGCGTTGTCCGCGATCGGGCCGTAGGCGTCGACCGCCAGCTGGATCCCCGTGGTCGAGAGCATGCCCAGCGCGGCCACGGCGATGCCGTAGAGGCCGGCCGCCGCGTGGGCGACCAGGATCGTCGCGCACAGCACGATGACCGGCAGCGCGGTGGACAGCATGCCCAGGGCCAGGCCCGAGATGATGTTGGTGGCCGCGCCGGTCTCGGCGGACTTGGACAGGCCCTTCACCGGGCCGCGGGAACCGCTGGTGTAGTACTCGGTGATCACCCCGATCAGGATGCCGCCGACCAGTCCGGCCACGCTCGCCAGGAACACGCCGCCCACCTGCTCGGCCGGCAGCATGGCGCGGATCACGAAATAGGAGAGCGCCAGCATCAACAGGCCGGCGCCGAAGGTGCCCGTGTTCAGGGCCGCCTGCGGGTTGCCCCCCTCGCGGGTGCGGACCAGGAACGTGCCGAGGATCGAACAGACGATGCCGACCGCGGCCAGCACGAGCGGCAGCAGCACGGCGTTCGGCACGACGCCGGACAGGCCCGGCAGGAAGGCCACGCCCAGGATCATGGCGCCCACGATCGCGCCGACGTACGACTCGAAGAGGTCGGCGCCCATGCCCGCGACGTCGCCCACGTTGTCGCCCACGTTGTCGGCGATGACGGCGGGGTTGCGGGGGTCGTCCTCGGGAATGCCCGCCTCGATCTTACCCACCAGATCGGCGCCCACGTCGGCCGCTTTGGTGTAGATGCCGCCGCCCACGCGGGCGAACAGGGCGATCGAACTGGCGCCGAGGGAGAAACCGGACAGCACCTGCAGGATCCGTTCGGTCGACCAGCCCGCCTGGCCGGCGTACCGGGTCTGGTACAGGACGAAGAGCAGGCTCAGCCCCAGCACGCCGAGGCCGACCACGCTCATGCCCATCACCGTGCCGCCGCTGAAGGCGATCCCCAGGGCCTTGTTCAGGCCCGTGCGCGCCGCCTGGGTGGTGCGGACGTTGGCCTTGGTCGCGACCTTCATGCCGATGTAGCCGGCCAAGCCCGAACACGCCGAGCCCACGACGAACGAGACGCCGATCAGCCAGTGCGAATCTCCCAAGCTGCGGTTGCCGAGCGCCAGCAAAACGGACACGACGACCACGAACACACCGAGCACCCGGTATTCGCGAGACAGGAAGGCCATGGCTCCTTCCTGGATATGCCCGGCGATCTCCTGCATGCGCTGGTCGCCGGCATCCTGCTTGACGATCCACGACGACTTCCACAGCGCGAAGAGCAGGGCCAGCACGCCCGTCGCCGGAATCAGATAGTACATGTTGCCCATAGGTTCGCACCCCTCGGGTAGTGACTCGGGAGCCGCGAAGGCGGAACCGCTCGCGGCACAAAAGGAAACGGTCCTCCCTCCGGCGGACCGCACGATCGACGGCGCGCCAGTCTAGTTGCCATCGTTGGCAACTGCAAGCTGTTTTCATGAAACAACGCAACGAGGGCGCCCCGTACCTGAGACGCCCTCGCTCTGCAACTTCATTATGGACAATCAGTTGGTCTACTCGGCCGGCGTCTCGACCTTGCCCTGGACCCCCAGCAGCTCGACGTCGAAGGTCAGCGTCGAGTTGGGCGGGATCACGCCCAGGTCGCGGTCGCCGTAGCCCAGCTCGGGCGGGATGGTCAGCGTGCGCTTGCCGCCGACCTTCATGCCCTTGACGCCGATGTCCCAGCCCGGGATCACGCGGCCGGCGTCCAGCTGGAACTCGAACGGGGAGCCGCGGTCGAGCGAGCTGTCGAACTTCTCGCCCTTGACGCCGTCCTTCATCAGCCAGCCGGTGTAATGCACCTGCACGACGTCGCCGGATTCGGCGGCGGGACCGCTGCCGGCCGCCGTGTCGGCCATCTGCACCTCGGGGATGGCGACCAGCTCGACTTCGAAGATCAGCGTGGAGTTGGCCGGGATCTTCGGCGTGTCGCGGTCGCCGTAGCCCATGGCCGGCTCGAGGATCAGCTCGCGCTTGCCGCCGACCTTCATGCCGGGGATGCCCTCGTCCCAGCCCTTGATCAGCCGGCCGGTGCCGATCGGGAAGGTCGCGGGCACGCCGCGGGTCACGGAGCTGTCGAAGGGCTCGGCGGCTTTTTCGCCGCCCGTGTACACCCAGCCCGTGTAGTGGACGGTCACGAAATCGCCCTTGGCGGCCGCGCGGCCACCGCCGACGGTCAGATCCTTGATGTTCAATCCCGGCACCTGGACCACGTCCTTCGCTTCCGAGGAATTCTTGCCGGCGGCGTCGCCGTCCTTGCAGCCGGCGAACACGGTCGCCAGGACCAGGATGATTGCGATGACCGCCGTGGTGGTGCGCTGCATAGGCCTCTCTCCTTTTCAAGCCGGATGGGGGGCGACGCCCGAGGCGGCGCGCGAAGCGCTGAATATACCCGCAGCGGGACGGGGACGCTAGGATTGTTCCCGTCGAGGCGGCCCGGAAATCGCCCTTCGGGGAGCCAGGGCCAGCACCGCGAGCCAGACCGCGTAGAACAGATGGGCGCCCGCCATGGCCCAGGCCACGGCCGTGGCCCCGCCCAGCGGCGCCGCGACCGCGGCGGCTCCGGCAGCCAGGGCCGCCCCGACCGCCAGGGGCGGCAGGCCCGCGGCCTGCCGGTCTTCGGCCACCAGCGATTCGTGCAGCAGCAGGGCCAGGGACAGGGCGGCGTAACCGGCCACCAGCACGGCGAAGACGGTCGCCGAACCGGCGAAATCCCTGCCGAACAACCACCGCACCAGGGACCCGCCGAACAGGACGCCGGTGGCGGCGAGCGCCCCGAGCGCCAAGGCGGCCCTCGCCGCGGCGCGCCTCACGCCGCGGCGGTAGGCGGGCGGGCCCAGCCGGCGCAGCCGGACCAGACGCGGCAGGACCGCTCCCAGCGACGATTCGGTGACCGTCACCAGGACGAAAGCCACCCGGCTGGCCGCGGCGTAGCGTCCGGCTTCGACCGGCGCCGCCAGCAGCCCCAGCAAGACCAGATCGACGTTGAACAGGACGCGGCGCAGCAGGTTCGCGGCGCCGATGGGTGTGGCGGCGGCAAGGTCCGCCCGCGATCCGGCCGGCGTCGGCCACCGCCAGCGGGGACGTGCGCCGAGCGCGCGCGCCGCGCCCGCGGCGGCCACGAGGTTGCCGGCGAAGAACCCAGCCAGGTAGGCGAGCGGCGCCCAGAGACGCAGGCCGGCGCCCTCGCCCGCGCCCACCCCGCCGAAGAGCAGCAGCACGAGCAGGGCGGTCGCCAGACTGCGGGCGGTCCGGGCCGCGGCCGCCCAGGCGGGACGGCCGAGGCCGAGCACGACCCAGTCGGCCATCAGCGCCTGCGGCAGGACTCCGGCGAGGTAGAGCCAGAGCAGGCGGGGATCCTGCCGCGGGGCCCCGAACCACGGCAGCAGGGCGCAGGCCGGCAGGACGAGGACCAGCGCCAACAGCAGCAGCAGCCCGGTCCGCCGGGCGACGAGGTCGCGGGCGCGGTCGCGTTCCAGGGGAGCGAGGCGCGCGAGGTCGCGCACGCCGAGGGTGAACAGGCCGGCTTCGGCCGCCAGCAGGACGTAGGCGGACACGGCGGCCGCCACCTGCACGACGCCGAACCAGTGGCCGCCTAGGGCACGGGCGACCAGGACCAGGGCCGCCAGGTTCAGCAGTTGGGCCGCCCCCTGGCCGGCCGCCAGCACGCCCAGGTCGCGCCAGAGGCCGGCGCCGCGGGTCACGGCCGCGCGGACGGGTTCCGCAGGATCTCGTCGCGGTGACGCGACAGGTAGTCCCAACCGACGGCCAGCGACAGGCCGCCCAGCAGCCCGGCGGCGGTCAACAGTCCCAGCACGCGCAGCTTGCGCGGGCGCACGGGCCGCTCGGTGACCATGATGGTGCCGATCTGCTCCAGCGGCGTCAGCACCTCCAGCCGCGACTGGAAGACGCGCACGTCGTCGGCGATCTTCACCAGCTCCTGCTCGAGGGCCCGGTCGCGGTTGATCTCCATCTCCTTGATCTCGGACTCGAACAGGGCCGCCTTCTTGCGCAGGGCGTAGGACTCCTCCAGCAGCATCTGGCGCCGCTTGAGGTCCTCCACGCGGTTGGCGGAGCGAAGGTCGAGGGCCTCGAGACGGTCCTCGTACACGGATGATTCGGCCTCCATGGTGCTCAGCAGGAGCCGCCCCGCGAGCGAGGTCCGGTCCTGGACGAAGTCGGGCAGCCAAGGCGCCTCGGTGCCGGGCGGGAGCGCCTCGACCAGCAGCGTGTCGCGGCTCTCGGTAAGACGCTCCTTCTCCTTCATGCGCTCGAGATAGTAGGACATCTCCTGCAGCCCGCTCTCCATGACGTCGATGCGGGCGTCGAGGCTGGCGGCCTTGTCCTGGCGCAGTTCGGCCTCGACGAGGAACTCCTGGATCCTCAGCTCGAGCTTCTTCTGCTCCATCGACACGCCCTCGAGCTCCTGCCGCTTGCGGTCGATCATCAGGTTCAGCAGGTCGCGCTTGATGGCGATGTCGGCGCGGTCGTTCTGCAGCTTCTCGATCTCGTTCTGCAGGCTCTTGCGGGTCAGCGACAGGCTGTTGCCCACGGAGTTGATCTCGGCATACTCGTTGAAGATGGCGATCGACGTCTCGAGGATCGCGCTCGCCTGCTGCCGCGACGGGCTCAGCGTGACCAGGGTCACCACGTCGCCGCCCTGGGAGCCGACGCTGCGCGGGATGAAGTCGGCCATGATGTCGGGGCGGTACGAGCGCTCGGGCAGGCCGAGCTTCGCCTTGACGCCCGACCCGTACATGCCGCGGCTGTACCAGCGCACGATGTCCTTGAGCTGCCAACCGCGTTCCGGCTGCCAGGCGGCCGTGTAGTTGGTGATGCCGGGGCGCACGGTGGCCGAAGCCTGGTACAGCGGCTTGGTGACCACCAGGTAGAGCAGGGCGGCGGCCAGCCCGGCGGCGGTCGCCGCCAGCACCAGCCAGCGCCGGTGCCAGATCACGCCGAGCAGGCTCGCCAGGGAGAAGACGCCGGCCTCGGGCGCGGCGGGTCGGTGCAGGGTCGGGTCGTCGTGGGACAAGGCGCACTCCTCGCGCGTCGGCCGCGCCGCTTCCGTGCCTGGTTCAGGGCTTCAGCAGACGGGCCAGGGCCTCCGCCGACACCGACGCCACGTTCGCGTGCAGAGACTTGCCGTGGGCGTCCATCGTCACCACGGCCGGGAACTTCGCGACCCGGAACTCCCAGATCGCCTCCGGCGAGCCGAACTCCTCCATCAGGTGCACGCCCTCGACGGACGTGACGCATTCGGCCAGCACCTGGGCGGCGCCGCCGACCGCGTGCAGGTAGCAGGCGCCCACCTTCTGGCAGGCGGCCAGCGTCTTGGGGCCCATGCCGCCCTTGCCGATGACGCCGCGCAGCCCGTACTGCTCCATCAGCGGGCCCTGGAAGGGTTCCTCGCGGATCGAGGTCGTCGGGCCTGCGGCCTTCACGACCCAGCGGCCGCCCTCCTTCACCACCACGGGGCCGCAGTGGTAGATGATGGCATCGCGCAGGTCGACGGGCGGCTTGCCGCCCTCGTGCAGGTACTTGTGGACCGCGTCGCGGCCGGTGTAGACCACGCCCGTGATCTCCACCAGGTCGCCCACCTTCAGGGCGCGCATCTTCTCTTCGGTGAACGGGGCTTCCAGGAGCATGGCGTTCCTTTCGGGGCTAGTCGTACAGCCATTTGGCGATCCTGCCCGCGGCCGACAGCTGGAAGCCGTCGCGCCGGTACGCCCAGCACATGTAGGAGACCGAGACGAAGAACGAGGCCGGCACGCGGTTGCGCGCGGTGATCTTGACGCCGAGCAGGGTCGTGGCGCCGCCGAAGCCCATCGGGCCGATGCCCAGGGTGTTCGCCTCGTCCAGCAGGCGTCGCTCCAGCTTCGCCAGCACGGGGTCCTCGTGGTCGTCGTCCAAGGGGCGCAGCAGCGTCTCCTTGGAGGCCACGTAGCCGGTGGCGCGATCGCCGCCGATGCAGACGCCCAGCACGCCGGGTCCGCAGCCCTTGCCCTGGGCCTTGTTGACGGCGTCCAGCACGCAGCGGCGCACGCCTTCGAGGTCGCGGCCGGCGCCGAGGCCCGTGTCGGGCAGGCTGTACTGCGCGCCCACGTTCTCGCAGCCGCCGCCCTTGAGCATCAGCCTGGCCGTGAGCGCCTTGGCCGTCGTCTCGTGGAAATGGATGACCGGGCTGCCGGGGCCGAGGTTGTTGCCCGAGTTGCGTCCCGTGATGGAGTCGACGGAGTTCTGCCGCAGGTAGCCGACGCGCGTCGCCTCGTCCACGGCCTTCTCGAAGGCGGCGCGGAAGGCACGCTCGCTCACCCAGTCGGGGCGCGCCACGTCGCAGATGATCGTGCCGGTGTCCTGGCAGAGGGGTTGCGACTTGCCCGCCGCGAGCTTGATGTTGTCGCGGATGACCCCGAACGCGTACTTGGCGTTCGTGCCGGGCTTCTCGCGACGCCAGCCCTTGTCCACCGCGCGGATGACGTCGGGGGGCAGCTCGCAGGAGGTGCGCCTGATCAGTTCCAGCAGCCGCGCCTGCAGCATCTTGGCGTCCATGGGTTCTCCTTTTCGGCTGGATGGCGCCGCGCGGGCCGACCCGGAGGCGCTGCCGGGAGTCTAACCCCGCTCCCGGCCGGCGTCAAAGGACGGATCGCCGCCGACCGTGACATTTTCAACCGTGACATTTTCGGGCGTGACATTTTCGGGCCGTTGCGGGCGGCGACGCCGGGTGCTACGGTGCTCGCCCCCACAGGAAGGATCGACCATGCGCCACCTGCTGCTCGGCGCCGGCCTGCAGGGCCGTGCCGTCGCCTGGGACCTGCTGCGCCATGCCGCGGGCGTGACGGGCCTGACCGTCGTGGACCGCGACCGCGATGCGCTGGCCTCGCTGGCGGACTGGCTCGACGACCCGCGGCTGCGGACCGTGGCCGGCGACGTCGCCGACCCCGCGCTGCTCGCCCCGCTGCTCGACGAGGCAGCGGCCTGCACCAGCGCCGTGAACTACTGGTTCAACGACGACCTGACGGCCCTGGCGATCGCGCACCGCGCCCATTTCGTGGACCTCGGCGGCAACAACGACGTCGTCGCGGCCCAGATCGCGCGCGACCCGCAGGCCCGCGCCGCGGGCGTGACGGTGGTGCCGGACTGCGGACTGGCGCCGGGTCTGGCCGGCCTGCTCGGCCACCACCTGGCCGTCGGCCTGGACGCGTGCGACGTCCTGCGCCTGCGCGTCGGCGGCCTGCCGCTGCACCCCCGCCCGCCGCTGGACTACATGATCGTCTTCTCGGTGCAGGGGCTGATCAACGAGTACATCGAGCCCTGCCTGGTGCTGCGCGACGGCGAGGAGCGGACCGTGCCCGGCCTGTCGGAATTGGAGAGCCTCGAGTTCCCGCCGCCCTTCGGCCGGCTGGAGGCCTTCCAGACCAGCGGCGGCGCCTCGACCCTCACCCGCACCCTGCGCGGGCGCGTGCGCGACCTCGACTACAAGACGATCCGCTACCCGGGCCACCGCGACCGCATCCTGCCGCTGCACGAACTCGGCCTGACTTCGTCTCAGCCCCTGCGGCCGGCGGGCGCGGGCGGCGACGTGCGCCCGCGCGATGTGCTGGCCGCCTGCCTGGAACAGGCCTGCCCCAAGGACGGCCCCGACGTCGTGCTGCTGCGCGTGGAGGCCGAGGGGACCGCCGACGGCCGGCGCGTGCGCCGCACGCTGACGATCGTCGACCACGAGGACGCGGCGACCGGCTTGACGGCCATGATGCGCATGACCGGCTTCCCGGCGGCGATCGTCGCCGACCTGCTGGCCCGCGGCGAGGCGGCGCCCGGCGCCCGCCCCCAGGAGCTGGCCGTCCCCGCCGAGCGCGTGCTGGCGGAGCTGGCCCGGCGCGGGATCCACGCCCCTCTGGTCGAGACGCCCCTGGACTGAACCCCGATGCCGACGCGCGAACGAAGAGGGAGCCTCGCGGCTCCCTCTTCCCCATTCCGGTCGTCCGCGGCGCGGACGGCTACTGTGCAGCGGGACTCACACCTTGCAGCAGGTCGCGGTGCACCATCGCGGTCAGCATCTTCAGCGCGACGTAGTCCGCGTCGAACATGTAGTAGCCCTCGTAGGCGCCCAGGCGAGAGCTGCGGTTGCTGTCCTTGATCAGGTACCAGTCGCGGCCGCCGAGGGTGGTCAAACCCACGGCGTGGATCCCGTGGTCGTCGCCGGTCTGCCCGGAGACGATGCGGAACTCGCGGCTGCCCTGGTCGATCAGCTCGCCGGGGATGTCCCAGCGCGGCACGATCGCCGCGTCCATCATGCCGTCGACCCCGGGCTCGGAGTTGTCGCCGCCCAAGGCCACGGTGTAGCCCGAACGCAGGGCCTTGTCGATCGTGGCGCGGAAGACGTCCAGCGGCAGGTTCAGGTAGTCGGCCTTGCGCCGCCAGTTGTCGCGCACGTCCAGCAGGCAGGGCTGGTGGAAGGCGACGCCCGGCTGCTCCATGCGCGACACGCAGGACACGTAGGCACCGGGATCCAGGCGCAGTGCCTCCAGCAGGAACGAGCGCGGGCTGAAGGTGCGGCCCTGCCAGGAGAAGGTCTCCGGCGGGCGGCCCAGGTGCTTGTCGAGGATGGCGCGGGCGCCGTCCACGATGCGCGATTCCTCCCAGACGCCGTTGTCCTCCGCCCATTTCAGCCAGGACTTCAGTTCGTCCATCAGCACGGCGTGGTCGTGGCGGCCGTCGGCGAAAGGCACCCCGGCGTAGATCTCGCCCGGCACGGTGCCGTACTTGGCGTAGATGTCCAGGATGGCGTCGCCCTGCGAGCCCTCCTCCACGGCGCTGTGGCCGTATTCGCGCACCCAGCGGCGCACCTTCTCGACGTACTCCCAGTAGACCAGCCACAGTTCCGACAGCTTCACGTTGCGCTTGGTCAGCCGGATGACTTCCGACTCCATGAACGACGTGGCCGAGAAGGCCCAGCATGAGCCGGTGTAGTACTGCGCCACCGGCGGCAGGTGGGCCAGGCGGATCTTGAAGGCGTCCGGTCCGGCGGGGAGCTCGAAGCCCGTCCAGTCCGGGCGCAACGACAGGTCGGCGTCCTTCTTCGCCTCCTCCTGCTCGGCGTACTTCGCGTCGACGGCGGCCTTCGCCTCGGACACGAGCGCCTTGAGGGAGTCGCGGCGGGCCTCGATCTGATCCAGGACCGGGAACTTGTACTTGGCCTTGTAGACGGGCCCCTGGGCGGCGGCGGATGTCGCGCACGCGGCCAGCAGGCAGGACAGCAGCAGGCGCTTCACGGCGGTCCCCACTTTCAGTTGGCGGTGCCCGACAGGTCCGGCATCCCGCCGAACATCATGCCGATCACCACGGTGACGGCGATCATCGCCAGCCAGCCCAGCACGCACACCAGCACGGCCCGGGCGGTGCTCGTGTAGTCGAGGGCCTGGCGCACCGCGACGACGGTGGCGGCGAGCATCCAGAAGAAGGCGACCAGGCTGACCAGCCAGCCCAGCACCGGGATGGAGCCCAGGACGCGGATCAGGCCCGGCGAGGAGGCGAAGCCCAGCGTGCGCAGCAGCTGCCCCAGGTCGGCCTCGGTCGCGGTCTCCGGAAGCACCTTGGTGCCGAGCACGTAGATCACGCCCGACCAGACCACCCAGCCCACGACCGAGGCGACCAGGCCGCCGAACAGGCCGTTCACCCCGCCGAGGCCGAGGTTGCCGATCCCCGCGGCCACGCTCGATAGCAGCACCACGAACAGGGCCTGCATGGTGGCGCTGCCGTCGTGCTCGACTTCCTCGTACAGCGCCGGCTCGAGCCGCGCGGCGCGGATCATGCGTTGGATCATCACGTTCAAGGTCCACCTCCGTCGGTTGGGATTCCGGCGCAGGATGCCACCGCGGGCGCGGCCGGTCAAGGCCCCCGGATCGGCCGGCCGCGGGTTGGCTGCCGGACGGCCGTGTGTTATCGTCCGGCGGTCCGGACCCCGCGGCCCGCACCACCAGGAGACGCCTTGGCCACCACGACTCCCACGGACTTCCAGGCCCAGATCCGCCGCGGCCTGCCCGCCGCCCCGCCGCCGCCGCCCCCGGTCGACCCCGCGGTCAGCCGCGCGCCGCGCCGTCCCCTGCCGCTGGACGCCGCCGGCAAGCGCCTGGCCCTGCGCAACGCCCTGCGCTACGTCCCGGCCGCCTGGCACCGCGAGCTGGCCCCCGAGTTCGCCCGCGAACTGGCCGAGCTGGGCCGCATCTACATGCACCGCCTGCGCCCGACGTACGAGATGCGGGCCCGGCCCCTGGGCGAGTACCCGGCGCGCACCTCGCAGGCCGCGGCGATCATGCACATGATCCAGAACAACCTGGATCCGGCCGTCGCCCAGCACCCCTACGAGCTGATCACCTACGGCGGCAACGGCACGGTCTTCCAGAACTGGGCCCAGTACCTGCTGACGATGCGGTACCTCAGCGAGATGTCCGAGGACCAGACGCTGGCCATGTACTCCGGCCACCCGCTCGGGCTGTTCCCCTCCCACCCCGACGCGCCGCGGGTGATCGTGACCAACGGCATGGTCATCCCCAACCACTCGTCCCCCGACGACTACACGCGCCTGGCCGCGCTGGGCGTCACCAGCTACGGCCAGATGACCGCCGGCAGCTACATGTACATCGGCCCGCAGGGCATCGTGCACGGCACGGCGATCACGGTCATGAACGCCGGGCGGCTGTACCTGGGCTGCCAGAACGAGGAAGAGCTGCGCGGCAAAGTCTTCGTGACCGCCGGCCTCGGCGGCATGAGCGGGGCGCAGGCCAAGGCCGCGGTCATCGCCGGCGCGGTCTGCGTCGTGGCGGAGGTCAACCCCGAAGCGGCGCGCAAGCGCCACGCCCAGGGCTGGGTGGACGAGCTGTACGAGGACCTCGACACGGTCCTGCGCCGCATGGCGGAGGCCCGCACCGCGCGCCAGCCGGTGTCGATCGCCTACCTGGGCAACGTCGTGGACCTCTGGGAGCGCCTGGTGCGCGACGGGGTCGACGTGGAGCTGGGCAGCGACCAGACCAGCCTGCACATCCCGTTCACGGGCGGCTACTACCCCGCCGGCCTGACGCTCGCCGAGAGCAACCGCCTGCAGGCCGACGACCCGCCGGCCTTCAAGGCGGCCGTGCAGGCCACGCTGCGCCGCCACGTGGCGGCGGTCAACGCGCTCGCCGGGCGCGGCATGAAGTTCTGGGACTACGGCAACGCCTTCCTGCTGGAGGCGGGCCGCGCCGGGGCGGACGTCGTGAACGCCGACGGCTCGTTCCGCTACCCGTCGTACGTCGAGGACATCATGGGCCCGATGTGCTTCGACTACGGCTTCGGGCCGTTCCGCTGGGTCTGCACCAGCGCCGACCCGCGCGACCTCGCGGCCACCGACGCCCTCGCCGCCGAGGTCATCGCGGAGCTGGCCGCCGGCGCGCCCCCCGAGACGCGCCAGCAGTACCTGGACAACCTGCGCTGGATCCGCCAGGCCGGCGACAACCGGCTGGTGGTGGGCAGCCAGGCCCGCATCCTCTACAGCGACGACCAGGGGCGCCGCCGCCTCGCGGCCACCTTCAACGCCGCGGTCCGCGACGGGCGCCTGTCGGCGCCGGTGGTCATCGGCCGCGACCACCACGACGTCTCGGGCACCGACAGCCCCTACCGCGAGACGGCCAACATCCGCGACGGCTCGCAGTGGTGCGCCGACATGGCCGTGCAGAACTTCGCCGGCGACGCCTGCCGCGGCGCCACCTGGGTCTCGCTGCACAACGGGGGCGGCGTGGGCTGGGGCGAGGTGATCAACGGCGGCTTCGGCCTGGTGCTCGACGGCACCGCCGACGCCGACCGCCGCCTGGACCTGATGCTCAACTGGGACGTCAACAACGGCATCGCGCGGCGCGCCTGGGCCCGCAACGCGGGCGCCGAGTTCGCCATCCGCGCGGCGATGGAGCGCGACCCGCTGCTGCGGGTGACGGTGGGCGAGCACGCCGACGACGAGCTGATCGAACGCACGGCCAGCGACATCTTCCACGACTAGACCGCAGGAGCCGCCGATGCAGCCGCAGGCCGAACGCGTGACCCGGGCCGCCGTGCCCGCCCTGGACGAACTGCTGGGCGTCGTGCTGCCCGTGCTGGACGACGGCTTCGTGCGCGTCGTGGACTACATGGGCGACGACCGCGCCGTGGTGCAGGCCGCGCGCGTGTCCTACGGCGACGGCACCAAGCAGGTGAGCGAGGACCGCGGCCTGATCCGCTACCTCCTGCGCCACCGACACACCACGCCCTTCGAGATGTGCGAGCTGAAGCTGCACGTGCGCGTGCCGATGGACGCTTGGCGGCAGTGGATACGACATCGGACGGCTTGTCTTGCAGAAGGTACCGAAGTTTACTTCGACCTGCCGCAAGGCATCTCCAGGCGCGGCAATCAACTATACAAACTGAATATCGAAGATCTCTGGCAGCGGTTTCAGCCGACGCAAAACACGCAACGGCCCGATAAGCAGCGTAATCCGTATTTTCGACGTGATCGAGTCCAGGGTATGCGTCTACGCCAAGTTGATGAACAAACGCTACGAGTCCAGCATACTCACATTAAAAACGTGTTCAAGAACGGACGCAAACCCGTATTTCGAGTGACGCTAGCTGACGGAAAAGCCATCGAAGCTACTGCCGATCACAGATTCTTGTTCCCAGACGGCTGGGCTTCACTCAAGGAACGTCTCGATCTTCAGCTACATGGCGACCTCGCTGTTTGGAAGCATGGTACTCACTGCCTCTTGGTCAATGGCTACGCTTGCGAAAAACCCGCCCTATACCAGGATGCCTGGTGGCTCGATGAGATGTACAATCGCAGAGGACTCAAGATCGCGGATATCGCTGAATTAGCCGGTGTCAGCTACCACACGATTCGGGCATGGCTCCGCCATCACGGGCTGCAGCATGAGAAAGGAGGGCGATCGAGGATTCCATGGAATAAGGGTATGACTTACAAGCGCGGTCCCCGTGTGATGACGGATGAATGGCGAATTGCCAACCGGGAGGCACGATCTGGGCCAGCTTCGAATTTCTGGAAGGGTGGAATTTCGACTGATCGTGCAGGAATTGGCCGCTGGACCACGCAGATTGCCCACAAAATTCATACACGCCACCACTGGACCTGCCAGCTCTGCAAGCAGCGGAGTCCGGTATTGCATTGCCACCACATCGTCCCTGTCTGGGCCGCCCCAGAACTGGCGCGCAAGGAAGATAACCTGACAACACTTTGTGATACATGCCACCGCAGCCTCCAAGGCAGGGAACTCGACTTTGTCGAAAAGCTAGGAGGCCCTCCCGTCAAAACGGAGTGGTCGCCCAAGCCGCGTACGGCCTGGAATCGCCTGACATTCGCCAGAGCAGTCCCCATCAGCAGCATCGTGTTTGTCGGAGAGAAGGAGACCTATGACATCGAAGTTGAAGGCCCTTACCATAATTTTATCGCCAATGGAATCGTAACTCACAACTCGGTGAACGAATATTCTACCCGCTATTCCGTAGCAATTGATGCTGCCCAATCCACGCCCCCCGAGGGCTGGCGCCTGCAATCCACTATCAACAAACAAGGTAGCGACTGCACCTTGGCGCCCGAATCCGGCGCCGAACTGACACGCATTGAAGCCGAACTGCACGATTTGGCTCGCAATGCCTATGATCAGCGCATACTACAGGGCGTCGCCCGCGAGCAGGCCCGCAAGGACCTGCCGCTGTGCACCTACACCGAGGCCTACTGGAAGATCGACTTGCACAACCTGCTGCACTTCCTGTCGCTGCGCATGGATACCCACGCGCAGCAGGAGATCCGCGCGTACGCCACGGTGATCGGCGAACGGATCGTCGCGAAGTGGGTGCCGCTGGTGTGGGAGGCCTTCGTCGACTACCGGCTCGGCGCGGCGTCGCTGTCGCGGATCGAGCAGGAGATCCTCGGGGCGATCGGAGCCGGAGACGGCGAACGGGCCTGCGCCCTGGCTCGCGGGGCGGGCTGGCTGGAGCGCGGGACCGCCGGGTGGAAGCGGCACCGGGAGCGGGCGGAGTTCGAGGCGAAGCTCGACGGCTGGGGGATGGCGGCGCCGTGGGCGACGGATCCTGGATGAGGAACCTGACGCACTTCCGGCTTCACGGAAGACGGATGAGATGACCGAGATGCGAAAAGCCGGCCTGCTGACCAGCTTGGTTGTCATGGCGATCCTGCACACGACCGCTGGAACATCCTTCGCCGGCAACGTCGTGAGCCGCTACATCCTGCCGCATTCCGACAACCCGTCACCCGCGGACCTGCCCCACCAACCGGTCGAAATCATCGAAGCGGGATTCGATCTGGATGGGAACAGCGTGAACGACCCGTTCGTCTTCGCCGCGACGGCCAGCATCGACGGCGGGCTGCACGTGTTCACGGTGACCGTCGGCGCCTCCACCTGCCGGGTCAACGGTTCGTACATCTACGGCACCTGCTCGGTCGTCGACCTCGACACGTCGGATGCGTACCTGGAGATCGCCGTCCCCGAAATGGGCCCCAGCGGCGATTTCGCCACTCACTTCCTCTGGTTCGACGGCGCGGAGGTCCGGACCGCGGGCACGGTGCCGGGCAGCCGGCCTCACATCGACGGCACCGGCGTCGTGCATTCCTACGCCCGGGGCAACGTGCTGCAGACCTGGTTCTTCCCGGCGGATTACCGGCTGACGCCGTCGCGCACGCTCGAATTCGTCGAGCGGGACCTGTATCCGATGGGAACGCCCGTCACGCTCAAGCGCGAACTCGCGGTGACGGCCGACCGCGAGGACGGACCGCCCCTGTTCACCGCCGAACCGGGCGACCGCGGTTTGCTCGTCCAGACCGACGACCGCGACTGGTGCCAGATCGCCATGTACGATGGCCGCATCGGCTGGTTCCACTGCCGGTGCGGGATCGGCAGCGCGAGAGGGGCGGAAGTCTTCGCGGGCTACCCCGGTGAGAAATGGTTGGGCACCGTTGCCGTCACCCTCCTGCAGGATGTTCCCCTCTACAGTTGGGAGACCGGAATGGTGACGGCGTTCGCCATCGCCCGCGCGGGCGAGAAAGGCGTCCTGAACACCTACCGGCACGAATCCTGGCTGGAGTTCGTCACGACGACCGGGATCGTGGGGCTGCTCCACAGATGCGAGAACGGGTACCTGGGCGGATTCCGCAGCGACGAGGTCTTCGAAGGCATGTGTTATGCAGACTGAAACGCCCCCGGCCGGACGATTCTCTCTTCCCTAGCCCGACAGGTTGAACGTCGCATCGCCCATGGAGACGGCCGGCACAGGCAGGCCCCGGCGTCAGGTTCGTCGGAACATCGCCCATGGCCGCTCATCGCGCTTCCTGCTCCTCCGCCACCAGCGACCTCCCCGCCTCGAAATCCCACAGCGTCTGCCGCCGCAGGTCCGCCCCGGCCAGCTGGTACTGGATGAAAGCATCGAGGTAGGCCAGGCTGGCCTGGGTCAGCCGGCTGCGGTCCAGGGCGAGGTCCTGGCTCGTGATGTCGCCGTTGTCGAAGCGCTGCAGGCTGATGTCGAGGCCGCGGCCGGCCACCTCGACGCTGCGGGCCAGGGCCTCGAGGCGGGCGCGGCTCTCGGCCAGGTTGCTCAGGGCCGCATTGACCTGCAGCACGACCGCGCGCCGCTGGCGGTCGATGCCCAGGTCGCTGCGCTCGAGCGCGGCGCGGGCCGCCGCCACTTCGGCGCCGTTGACGCCGCTGTCCCACAGCGGCACCGAGAGGGTGAAGGCCACGCCCTTGTTGCCGGGCCGCTGCTGCAGGTCGTCCCAGCTCAGGTCCCACATGCCGCGCAGGGACAGGTCGTCGTCGCTGCTGCCGACGCCGGTGAGGCCGTAGTAGGCGCGCAGCTCGCCCTTGACGGCCGAGCGGGCATCGGTCTCCGCGACGGTGATCTCGGCGCGGCGCAGGCCGGCCTCGGTGTTGCGGATCTCGGCGCGGTGCTCGAGCGCGTGCCGCAGCGCCAGGTCGGGGTCGACCTCGTAGAAGCGCGGCGCGGTCTCGGCCTCCACCCGCAGGGCGGCGTCCAGCGGCAGGCCCACGTCCAGCTTGAAGCGGTCGGCGGCGCGGGCGACGGCCCCCTCGGCCCCCAGCAGGTCGTTGCGGCTCTGTGCGAGGTCCACCTCCATCTGCAGGGCCTCGACCTCGGGGATCAGGCCGGCCTCGAACTTGCGGCTGGCGAGCTGGAAGGCCTCCTGCTGGCGGGCGAGGTCGGTGCGGGCGATCTCCAGGCGGCGCTGGGCGCGCAGGTACTCGTAGAAGCGGGCGGTGACGTCGTAGACGATCGAGAGCCGGGCCGCGGTGTACTCGCGCCGGGACTCGTCCAGGGCCAGCCGGGCGCGCTCGAGCGACAGCTTCAGGGCGTTGGGCACCAGCAGCGGCTGCGCGAAGTCGATCCGGTAGCTGTTGAAGAAGGTGCGGCTCTCGAGGTTGGCGTCGGTCAGGTCGTCGTAGACGGTGTCGGTGCGGTGGTAGACGTCGCCCGACAGCCCGATGCTGCCGTTGGTCGGCAGGGGCTGGGTCAGCGACAGGCCGGCGCGCCACTCGCGGCTGCCGTAGGTGGTGTACTGCGGCAGCTGACCCGGCACGCTCACCCCCTGCACCGATTCGTCGTAGTTCGGGGCGTCGAACTCCAGGCCCACCTGGGTCTTGAAGCGGCCACGCGCCGCGGCGACGTCCTGCTCGGCCTGCAGCAGGTCCAACCGCACGACGCGGACCTCGTAGCCGTCGGTCAGCGCCAGGTCGAGCGCCGCGGCCAGGGTCAGCGAAACGGTGTCCGCCGGGGCGTCGGCCGCGGCAGCGAGGCAAGGCGCGGCAAGTGCCGACAGGCAGATCAGCAGCAGTTTGTTCATCACTCGTACCTGATGGAGTCGATGGGGTTCATGCGCGCCGCCCGGCGCGCGGGGTAGTAGCCGAACACGACACCCACGGCGGCCGAGACGCCGAACGCCAGCAGCACCGACCACGGCGCGACGGCCACCGGCCAGCCCGCGTAGTGCGCGACGGCCTGCGCGAGCCCGATCCCGCAGGCCACGCCGATCAGGCCGCCCAGGAAGCTGACGCCGACGGCCTCGAGCAGGAACTGCAGCAGCACGTCCTTCTGCGTGGCGCCCACGGCGCGGCGCACGCCGATCTCACGGGTGCGCTCCAGGACGCTGGCCAGCATGATGTTCATGATGCCGATGCCTCCGACCAGCAGGGAGATGCCGGCGATCGCCCCCATGACGATGCTGAAGATGCGCTGCGTGGACTGCTGCTGGCGGATCAGCTGCTGGGGGATGACCAGGCGGTGGTCGTCGACGCCGCGGTGGCGCCGCTCGACGAGCACGCCCAGCACGGCCGCCGTCTCCAGGATGCGGTCGGTGTCCCGGACCTGCGCCACCAGCCGGTGCAGCTCGCTCTCCCCGACCTTGCGGGGCAGCCGCTGCAGGGCACAGGACACCGGGATGTAGGCGTCACGGTCGGTATCGCGCACGTCCTCGAGCCGATCCCCGGCCCCGGCGGGCGGCCCGGCCATGACCCCGATCACGTCATACCAGTCGCGCCCGATCTTGATCCGCTCCCCGAGCGGGTCGGCGAGCAGGAACAGCTCGCGGGCCAGCCCCGAGCCGAGCACGCACACCCGCGACACCGAATCCACCTCGGAGGCCGTGAAGAAGCGTCCTGTCGCCGGGCGGCTGCGCATGACCGCGACGTAGTCGGGCGTCGTGCCGACGGCGCTGGCCGACACGCGCTTGCGCCCCGCCTGCACGTCCAGCTCGACGATGCGCAGCGGCACCACGCGCCCCACGCCCGGCAGCACCTCGCGGATCGCCGCGGCGTCGGCCAGCGTCAGCCCGGGGCTGAAGGGGCGGCCCTGCTCCTCGTCGTCGGGCGCCGGCGGCGGCTTGTCGACGACCAGCAGGTTGTCGATGCCCAGCAGCGCGAACTGCGCCATCACCTGCCGACGCGCGCCCTCGCCGATCGACAGCATGGCGATGACCGCCGCCACGCCGAAGACGATGCCCAGGGTGGTCAGCAGCGAGCGCAGGCGGTGGGCCGCGAGGCCCGCCACGCCGACGCGCGCCGTCTGCAGCAGGGGCATGCTCAGGGCTTCGCCTCCCGCGCCGTATCCGGTTCGGGGGCCGACGGCAGCGGTTGCTGCGGGTCCCGCAGCGAGACCGTCTCGCCCGCCTCCAGGCCGGACTCGATCACCACGAAGTCGTCGCTGCGCTCCCCGAGCGTCACCGGCCGCGCCGCGATGCGGCCGTCGACCGTGAAGACCACGCTGCCGCCGTCGCGCTCGAAGACCGCTTCCAAGGGCACGGTCACCACGTCGGCCAGGCGCGCGACGATGATCCGGCACTGGGCGGTCATGCCGGGGCGCAGGTCGCCGGCCGCGCCCTCGATCAGGACATCGACGTCGAAGACCTTCACCTTGGCCTCGCCCTCGGCCCGCGCCAGCGTGGCGATGCGCGTGACCTTGCCGCGTAACTCCAGGCCGGCCAGGGCGTCGACCGTGACGACCACCTCCTGGTCCACGGCGATCTGCCGCACGTCGATCTCGTTGACCCGCGTGCGCACCTGCATCTGCGAGAGGTCGGGCAGGTCGATCAGCTCCATGCCGGGCCAGGCCTGGTCGCCGACCTTGATCTTGCCCCCGCGGAAGCTCTTGTAGACGACCAGCCCGGGCTCCGGCGCCGTGATCGTCAGCGACGCGAGCGCCTCGCGCGCCTGCGCCATCTGCATCTCGGCGTTGCGCACGTCGTACTGGGCCTTGGCCAGTTCGGCCTCGGCGATGATCCGCTGGGCGGCCAGCCGGTCGCCGGCCTCGCGCAGCGACAGCTCGGCCTTCTTCAGCTCCAGCTCCTGCTCGCGGCGGCGCACCTCGGCCTCGAAGGCCATCAGGTCGTAGCGCAGCCGGGTCTGCTCGTAGCCGTACTCCTGGTTCAGGCGCGCGCTCTCCAGCTCCGCGAGGCGCTGGTCGATCTCGGCCCGCCGCCGCGCCAGCTCGGCCCGCGCGTTCAGCAGCGAGTTCTCGACCTGGTCGAGCTGCTGGCTGGTCGTGGTCTGGTCGAGCTGGACCAGGAAATCGCCCTCCTTGACCACGCTGCCCTCGGGCGCCATCTGCGCGATCTGCACCGCGTCCCACGAGAACCCCGTGCGCTGGCGGGAGACGCTGCGGCTCCTGACGGCCTCCACCTGGCCGACGGTGGCCACGTCGATGACCAGTTCGCCCCGCGTCGCAACGGCGGTCACCAGCGCGTCCGGCCGCCGGCGCGAGCCCAGGGCCAGGATCGCCGCCAGCAGCAGCGCCGCCGGGACGGCGACCGTGAGGATGCGTCGACGGGACGGGATGGTCATTCTTCCTCTTTCGGGGGCGCGGTGGCCAGTTCGGTGCCGGCGGGCAACCCGGTGCCGTCGGCCGCGCCCGACGCCACCGCCACGGTCATCGCCGTCACGGCGACGGGCCGCACCGGCTGCGGCCGCGGCCAGCTGGCACGCGGGTAGACCAGCCACTCGCCGTCGCGCTCGAGCACCGCGGAGCGCGGTACGAGCACGGCGTCGGCGACCTCGCCGAGCCCGATCTCCACGATGGCCGTCATCCCCGGCCGCAGCCGCGGGTCCGACCCGTCGATGCGGGCCACGGTCGCGAACCCGCGCACGCCGGTGCCGGTCTCCAGCTCCGCGGCCAAGCGTGCGACGCTCTCGATGCGGCCGGTGAAGACCGCCTCGGGGTACGCTTCCAGGCGCAGCTTCACCGGCAGGCCGGCCGCCACGCGGTGGCGGTCCACCTCGTGCACCATCATCGTCACCTGCATCGCCGACAGGTCCGGGATCTGGATGATGGGCCGCCAGGGATCGATCGCGTCGCCGACGCGGGGCTTGGTGCGCTTGCCTTGGCGGTCCTCCTGCTCGAGGTAGACCACCAGCCCCGGCAGCGGCGCCAGCAGCGACCTGGCCCGCCGCCGTTCCAGCAGCGACGCCCGCTCGGTGCTCGCATCGTCCAGTTCGAGGTCCGCCTTGGCCAGGGCCAGGCTGTCCAGCACCGCCTGCGCCACGAGCTTCGCGCGGGACTCGTCCAGCGCGATGCGGGCGCGCTCGGCCGCCAGCTGGGACTCCTGCCGGCGTGTCTGCGATTCGAACTGCAATTTGGTGAGCTGCAGCAGCGCCTGCTCGCGGCTGAGTTCGGCCATGGCCACCGCGTCGACCAGCGCCTGCCGCTGGCTGGACTGGCTGGCGACCGTCCCCTCCCGCTGGGCGGCGAGGTTGCGCAGGCGGTCCTCGACGTCGGCCAGGGGCCGCGCCAGGGAGCTGTCGTCGAAGCGCGCGACGGTGTCGCCCACCGCCACGACGGTCCCCTCGGGCGCCAGCTCGACGATGATCAGCGAGGACTGCCAGTCCTGCGGCGGCCGCAGGTCCTGCGCGCGCACGGCGGCGATCTCGCCCGTCTCGACCATGACCAGCGGCAGCGCACCGCGCTCGACGCGCACGACGTCGAGCGCGCCGTCGCCCGCGCAACCGGCGAGCAGCTGCAGCAGCGGCAGCCAGGGCCAGAAGGGATTTCGCCGTAGCGTCGCCAGGATGGATGCTCCCTGATAGGCGGGCAACATAGCATGGAAAGGAGGTGAACACCTAGTTCGCAGTACGGGTTCCGCGGGTCAATCCAGCGGATAATCCAACCCCTCGCAGGGCCGGCCCAGCAGGCGGCACATCGCGGTCACCTGGCCCTGGTGGTGGTACACGTGCGTCAGCACGCGCAGCACCACGTGCTGCGGCGCGAGCGTCTGCTCCCGGTTCCCCCAGGTCGTCATCGGCCGGGCCGCGGCCAGCTCCGCCGCGGACACGCCGCGCAGGTACGCCTCGGTCGTCGCGAAGACCTGTTCGCGGAAGCGCTCGAGCGCCGCGATCGTCGGGAAGCCGGGCGCGTCCTCGTCGGCGTCGATCCGGCCCTGCAGCACGCCGATCCAGTAGCGCTGCGCGCCGATAACGTGGTGCAGCTGCAGGTGGACGGTCGGGTACCCGAACCCCGGCGACGCGCGGTGCAGCTCTTCGGCCGTGAAACCGCGGCAGTGGACGAGCAGCGCCGCCAACCCGCGGTGGGCGCGCTCGTGCAGGTCGAGCAGGGATCCGGGTGTCTGCATCGTCGTGCCCCCCTGGCGACAGGCTGCGGGCAGCCGGACGTCCGCCGTCCCGTTCTGCGGCGAGCATAGACCATGGATCTCCCATCCGGAAGTGGACAAACGAGTCTGGGCCCATCAGGCGCCGGTGCCGCCCGATCCCCGGGTTGGTTGAACCCGGAGATGTTCGGTGGTAGTATCGGCCGGCACCGGATTCGCCGGGTGGACGATCAGTTGCTGCGTTGATCCATCCCCATGCCGAAGAGGTTCCATCATGCGCCCAGCATTCGTGTTCGTCCTGGCAGCCGCGGTTTGTCTCTCCCTGTTGTGCGCGAGCTGCAGCGAGGACAAGGTGGGCAGCCCTGTGGCGCCTTCGGCATCGCAGATCGTGATCGATCCCGATCCGGACAGCATCGATGCGCCCTGGCAGATCACCGGTCCGGGCGGTTTCAGCCGATCCGGCAACGGCGACACCGCATTGCCGGACATGGACCTGGGCGACTACACGCTGACCTGGGGCGCGGTCACGGGCTGGAACCCTCCCGATCCCGCGACCGCGACCAGGACGCTGCAGGCCGACGCCACGTTGGCCTTCTCCGGCACCTACGTCGTGCGGCCGCGCACCATCACGATCGATCCCGTACCGGACACCGTCGACACGACCTGGCAGCTGACGGGACCCGGCGGCTACGACCTCGTCGGCAGCGGGAATCTGACCCTGCCGGACATGGAACCCGGCGATTACACGTTGACCTGGGGAACGGCGGCGGGCTGGAGTGCGCCCGTTCCCGCCGCAGAGATGCAATCCCTGGAAGCTGCCGGATCCCTGACCTTCACGTCCACCTACGACGTGCTCCTCGACCTGCAGGAAATCCAGCCCGGCGCTTTCGTGATGGGCAGCCCGTCCTCCGAACCGGGCCGAGGGGACGACGAGACCAGCCATCCGGTCACGCTGACCAGGGGCTACTGGATGGCGACCCACGAGGTGACCGAATGGCTGTGGCGGGCGGTGATGGGCGGAGCGTCAACTTCGTCCCGTCTCCCCAAGGCCAGCATGGACTGGTTCGACGCGATCGCGTTCTGCAACGAACTATCGCTGATGAAGGGGCTGACGCCGGCCTACTCGCTGGTGGACGACGTCTGGACATGGGATCGCGAAGCCGACGGTTTCCGCCTGCCGACCGAGGCGGAATGGGAGTACGCCTGCCGGGCCGGCAGCACGTCGGCGCTCGCCAACGGGCCGCTCACGGCCCTGGAGTGCGAACCGGCGGATCCGAACCTGGACGCGATGGCCTGGTATCGCTGCAACTCCGGCGCGGGCGACAACTTCTTCAGGCACGATGTCGGCCTCAAGCAGGCAAACGCCTGGGGACTGCTCGACATGAACGGCAACGTCTGCGAGTGGTGCTGGGACTGGTACGGTTCCTACCCGGAAGAGCCGGCCACGGATCCCGACGGTCCGGCGACGGGCCACTATCGCGTGATTCGCGGCGGGGACTTCACCGCCCGGGCCCGGGATTGCCGCTCGGCGCACCGTTATCCATATTATCTCGAATGGCCGATCCAAAGCATCGGTCTGCGCATCGTCAGGTCGGCGGGAAATTGAACGGGGCGCGGCCGCCGGCGCGTGATCCTCTCCTCAATCCGAGACGGACGATACCAGCGAAGGAACGCCCATGCGCCGCCCGACCCGGACCCTGGCCGCCTGCCTGCTGAGCCTGACGTCCGTCGCCGCCGCCGGTACTTCCGGGGACGTCGCCTCCGCCGAACTGCGGATCATCGGCGCCGACACCCTCTGGGTCATCACCGAGCCCATCGTCGTCTACGGGTCGACGACCTCCGGCACGACCGACCCCGCGGCCTCGTCTGTCGACGCCATCGTCCTGGGCGCCCAGGACCTGCAATCGGCCGCCGACCTGGCGCCCGTGCTGCCGGCGACCAGGACCGTGGTCAACTCCCGCGGCGAGAGCGTGTTCATGGTGCGCGGCGCGTCGGAGCGGCACATCCGGCTCTGGCTGGACGGCATCCCGCTGAACGTGCCCTGGGACGAGCGCGTGGACGCCGGCCTGGTGCCGGTCGACGCCATCGGTTCGGTGCGCGGGGTGCGCGGCGTCGGCAGCGTGCTGGAAGGGCCCAACGCCCTGGCCGGCACCATCGAGCTGCGCCCGCTGACGTTGCCGTCGGACGGCGCGCGCACCCGGCTGGGCGTGCAGTTCGGCGAGTCGATCCTGCGCGAAGGCCGCCTGCTGCACCAGCGCCGGCAGGGCGCCTGGGAGTTGCTCGCGGCCGGATCGTGGCGCGCCCAGGACGGTTACGTGGTGCCGGCCGGGCTCGACGCGCCGAGCAACCAGGGCCCGTCGCGGCAGCGCCTCAACAGCGACCTGGAGCAGGCCTCGCTCCTGCTGCGCCTGCAGCACCGCGGTGCCGCGGGCGCCGTCTGGCACCTGACGTTCCTCGGCTCGGACGGCGAGAAGGGCGTGCCGCCGGAGACGCACCTCGGCGACGACGCGCGCTTCTGGCGCTACCCGTCGGTGCGGCGCGGCCTGCTCGGCGCCGGCCTGCGCACGCCGCTGGGCGGGGGCCACGCCTGGGAACTCGTCGTGGACGCCGCCGCCGATATCTTCCACCAGGAGATCCGCTCCTTCGACGACGCCTCCTACACGACGCCCGCGCTCGCCCCGGGCGTCGACCACGAGACCGACGACGACCGCACCGGCTTCGCCCGCGCCCGCGCGACCCGCTACCTCGACCGCGGCAGCGTGGCTGTGCAGACGTCGGCGCGCTACGCCCGCCACCGCGAGTCGCTGCAGTTCGCGGGACCGGAGCTGACCTACGCCCAGTTCATCGGCGCGGCGGCCGTCGAAGCGGACCTCGACCTCGGCGGCGGCTGGAGCACGCGCGCCGGCGGCGGCTGGGACCTGGCCTCGACCCCCGAGTCGGGCGACAAGCCGGCCCGCGACGCGACCGGAGCGGCGGCCGCGTTCGCGCGGCTGGAACGCCGGCTGGGCGAGCCGCTGACGCTGCACGCCTCGTACGCGCGCCGCAGCCGGTTCCCCGCCCTGCGGGAGCTGTACTCCGGCGCGCTCGGGCGGTTCGTCCCCAACCCCGACCTCGCGCCCGAGGTGCAGGACCTGTGGGACCTGGGCGCCGTCGTGCGGCGGGGAGCCTGGGAGATCGGGGTGACCGGGTTCGCGAGTCGGCTGGACGGCGCGATCGAACGCGTGGGCCTGAACGACGGCACGAATCGCTTCCAGCGCGTGAACCTCGATGCGGTGCGCACGCTGGGCGTCGAGGCGGTGGCGGTGTGGCGGCCGGCGCCCTCCTGGGAGATCGGCGGCCACCACAGCGTGATCGAAACGCGCCGGCTGCAGAACGGGCGGTACGACGGCGCGGTGGAGGACCGGCCGTCCTACGTGTCGTTCCTATCGGCGGCGTGGCGCGGCGGCGGCTGGCAGGCGACGGCCGAGGGGATGGCGCTGGGGCCGCGGATGTCGGCCGACGTCAACGACGCGGGCGACGGGCTGAAGCGGCTGCCGGCGCAGGGGACGATCAACCTGCGGCTCGCGCGGGCCGTGACCGGCGGGCCCGGGCCGCTCTCCCGCGGGGCCGTGCACCTGCGGGTGGACAACGTGTTCGACGCGCTGGTGGAATCGCAGGTCGGGCTGCCGCTGGCGGGGCGGACGCTGGTCTGCGGGTTCGAGGCGTGGTTCGATGCGCGGACGACGGAGTGAACCGCCGACCCCGGCTTCGCGCTGCTACTCCACGACCTCGGCCTCGACGAGCTTCGCCAGCATCGCGAGCGATTCCTGCCACCCGAGGTAGCACATCTCGACGGGGATGACTTCGGGGATCCCCTCCTGCTCGATGCTCAGCTCGGTCCCGCAGGACACCGCCTTCAGGGTGATCGTCGCGATCATCTCCCCGGGCAGGTTCGGATCGTCGAACTTGTCGTTGTAGCGGATCCGCTCGTTCGGCACGAGTTCGAGGTACTCGCCCCCGAAGGCGTGCCCGCCCCCGGTGGTGAAGTTCGTGAACGACATGCGGAACGTGCCGCCGACCCTGGCGTCCAGGTGGTGGACCTTGCCGGTGAAGCCGTGCGGCGGCAGCCACTTGGCCATCGCGTCGGCGTCGAGGAAGGCGCGGTACACCCGCTCGGGGGGCGCCCGCAGGACGCGGTGGAGCCGGACCGTGCCGGTTGCCATGCTGATTCCTTTCCGCGATGACCGGAATCGCGGCCATCGGATCGGTATGGATCGGGCGCGCTGGCGCCGATTCTTCGGGAATGCATCACGAAAAACACGAGTGCCGCGATCCGCAACCAGCTGCCGGATCCGGGCCGGCTCTAATCTTCACCCGCCGACATGATCTTCCGGATCACCTGCTCCAACGCCCGGTTGAATTCCTCCGGTCGGTCCATCATCAGGAAATGATCCGCGCCTTTCAGGATCACGGCGTCGTAGGAGACCATGTGGCGCCGGTTGGCCTCGACGTTGACGGGCCACAGCTCGCCGTTGATGGTCAAGACGGGAATGCGGATCGCATCGAAGACCGTGGCCGCTTCCCCTGTCACGTACTGCATCATCATCTCTTCCATCGCGCTCAGGGCGACCGCCGGCGGCGCGCTCGACATGTCCGCCAGGACCCACTCGCGCAGCCCGGGATCGGTGTCGGCAGCGAACATCCCCGCCACGAAGCCCCGGCTCCCGGCCCGGAAATCGGCTTTCAGCGGCGTCAGCATCCCGTCGAGCTCCTCGCGCGACATCCGATACTCGACGTCCTCCAGCGTGTCCACGCCGATCAGGCCCACGACGAGGTCCGGCATGAGGCGGGCGGCCTCCGCGATCACCGATCCCCCCATGGAATGCCCGATCAGGATGACGCTGTGGGCGCCGGACGCCTCCACAACCGCCCGCACGTCCACCCCGAAGGACGCCATCGTGCACCGCTCGCGCGCGGCGCCGGAATGGCCGTGGCCGGCCAGATCCAGCGTGATCACGCGGTGTTGCTTCGAGAAATGCGGCACCTGCTCGCGCCAGTAGCGGGAGTCGCAGCTCCAGCCGTGCACGAACACGAGCGTCGGCTCGCCGGAGCCGCAGACCTCGTAGGCGATCGGCACGCCGTCGCTGGACGTGACGACGCGCGGCCATTCCGTCTGAGCCCACGCGCCTCCTGGGGCGAGGACCAGGAGCGCCAGGCATGTGGACAGGATTCTCGAGTGTCCCGGCGCCGGCCTGCCTGTTGACTTGCCGCTGTCGTGAACTGTAATCGCGTCGGTCATCATGATCCCCCTCGTTTCGCCGAGAACATTATTCCAGCTACCGTACACCCGACTGCCCTGACCTGCATGCTCGATTTCGTGTCTCCGCATACTCGGATAGAGCGCGCACCCAGAGGATCCCGCACCCTCTGCGGCCAGGCGTCAAGCCACCGCCGTGCCGTCAGGCGGCAGAGGTCAGTCCCGATCCGCATTGCGAGGACTACGCTCATATGCGAGGATCGTCGCTCCGGCATCCGATGACGACAGCCATGATGTCGACAGCCTACAGCTTGTGACCGTGAGTGGTGCATGACGTGACACGACCCGCAGGCCTCAGGGAGGATTCCCGGCATATCGGCACCACGCTGATCGTCGCCATCGTACTGATGGCGGTCTATACGTACACCCTGCTCCCGGGGCTCGGCCACTCGGGCGACACGGCGAAATTCCAATTCATCGGACGGGTTCTCGGCACGCCTCATTCCACCGGCTATCCCACCTACCTGATGCTCAATCACGCCTTCACTGGCTTGTTTCCCTGGGGAAGCTTGGCGTGGAAGTCCAACCTGCTGTCCGCCGTCTTCGCCACCTTCGCCTGTCTGGTTCTCTTCCGCATCCTGATCGTCCTTTCCGTGCGGTCATCCGTGGCCACCGTGACATCGCTGACCTTCGGGCTGACCAGGACATTCTGGTCCCAGGCGGTCATCGCGGAGGTCTACACGCTCAACGCTCTCTTCGTAGCGCTCGTCGTCCTCTGCCTGGTGCAGTGGTCTGGCCGCCCGGACAAATTGACGACATTCCGCCTTGCCGCACTGACGTACGCGCTGTCCTTCGGGAATCACATGACCATGATCACGTTGCTTCCGGCCATCCTGGTCTTCGTCTTCACCGTGGATCGCCGGATCTACACGAATGCCCGACTGATCCTGTTCGTCATCGCCTGCGTGGCGGCGGGTGCTGCGCAGTATCTCTATTTCTTCTGGCGGCAGCATGCCGTCCCGCCCGCCCCGATGGAGATGACAGCCCCCGACTTCGTCACGTTCTGGCGCTACGCCACAGGCGCGCAGTTCAGGCACCGGATGTTTTCCCAGCCTCTATCCGACGTGATCAGCATCCGGGTACCGCTGATCCTCGGCCTCATCCGGCAGGAACTGGGATGGTTGCTGCTGCTCGTACCCGTCGGCGCCGCCGTGCTGTTCGATCGCCGGATCCTGCTCCTGCTCGGACTCGGCTTTGCCGGACTGTTTTTCTTCGTTGTAAACTACTTGATCCCCGACATCGTGACCTACCTCATGCCAGCGTCCCTGTTCTTGTGCATCACCGTCGGCCTCGGCATGGAATGGCTGCTCGGCAGGCTTCAGAAATGGAGACGACGATTCCCGAGCGCCACGTTCGGGATCATCCCCTTGATCCTCCTTGTCGGCAACTACCAACACGCCAACCAGCGTGATAACGTCTTCGAGGCACGCCGCACCGAGGACACCCTCGCGCGCGTAGGTCACCACGCCGTCATCATCGCTCCCGACTACCATCATGGGTACTACTTCCGGTACTACCTGATCGGCGAAGGAAAACAGCGCGACGACATCTATCTCGTTCTACGATTCGACCCTCGGGATATCGCCGCCTACGTGCACCGTACCGGCGACTTGACCATCCCGTTCCAGCGATTGACCGTGCCGCCGGACTTGGCCGTCTACGTGCTGGACGCGACGCAGGCGGATCGTCTCCGCGAGTACGGTGTCTCCGCACGTCTGATCGGTACGGATCTGTTCATGCTGAGTGTCGCCGACACTGTGCCCCGGAACGATCTCGAGACTCCACTCCCCGTCAGCGATGCCGGGGTGGCGCTTCCGGTCGTCCCGGGGACCGGCGGATTCCCTGCGGCCGGTACTGGCCGCGTGCGTCCAGGCAATGCGCCCAGAGGACCCGGGCCGCGACCGAGCGCCAGGGTGACCCTGCGGACGGGATCCTCGTTCATGACAGGTGTTCCCTGACGTAGGCTTCGAGTTTCGCCAAGTGCTGCTTCCCGCCTTCGACGGCGCCGTACTTGTCGATCACCACGTCGCGGGATTCCCGGCTGGGGAAGAGATGGCGCAGCGTGATCAAGGTGCCGGCGGCTGTCTCTTCCAGGGTGATGGTGGATTCGAACCAGATCCGGTCGCCATCGCCGTGGTCGTAGACCAGTCGGGACGGTGGTGTGATCTCCTTGAACACCGAGTGGTTGGGGTAGCGCGTGCCGTCGGGCCCCACCATCTCGTACGTCCAGGCGCCGCCGACCCGGAAATCGATGGTCACGCCCTCGTTCCGGAAACCGTCCGGCCCCCACCACTTGTTGACGTGCGCCTGGTCGGTCATGGCCTTCCAGACCAGTTCGCGGGCGAAGGGTACTTCCCGCTGCAGCACCAGTTCGCGTTCGTGGTCACTCTTGGTCATCGTCGCGCCCTTTCTCCGGCTCCAAGCCGTGGAGATATGCTTCCAAGCGGTCCAGGCGGGATTCCCAGACCTTGCGCTGTTCCTCGATCCAGCCCGACGCCGTGTTCAGGGACGCCTCTTCCAGCCGACAGGGCCGCCACTGGGCGTGCCTGCTGCGGCTGATCAGCTTGGCCCTCTCCAACACCTTCAGGTGCTTGGTGACGGCCGGCAGGGACATGTCCAGGGGCTGGGCCAATTCGCCCACCGTGGCTTCGCCCTTGCCCAACCGCGCCAGCATGGCCCGTCGCGCCGGGTGGGCCAGGGCCATGAAGATCGCGTCCAGTTCTGCGTCGTACTTAACCATATGGTTAAATTAAATGGCGATCGCCATCTTGTCAAGGGACGCGTCGGGATCAATTCGTCATCCCGATTCCCCCTAGCGGGCATCAGGATCCGGCGTGAACGCCGGATCCGGGATCACCGCCTTCGCGACGACGTACACGAACACCGAGGCCACCATCACCAGGCCGAGCCGATCCGAGCCGTTCCGGTAAACCTCGAGACGGTCGACTGATTCATGGGGGATGATTTCGACCGGAGGCCGGCCGTCGCTTCTCGAGATCACGAGCGCCTCGGGGCGCAATGCCGTCAGCGTCCCCTCGATGGTGCGCAGATCCGCCGTGAACACACGGACACGGTCACCGAGGCGAACCTCAGTCGGCGAGCTGAACTCGGTGAATTCCGTCGTGCTGTTCCAGGGATGTTTCACGGTCTGATATCCAGCGCAACCTGCCGTGAGCAACAGGAGGCACCATGCAGAAGTGATCGTCGCTCCTCGCGCCACGATCTTCCCCCTCAACACCGATCAGGAATCCAGCTTCGTCGGATCGCCCGCCGCCTACCGCACCAGCATCACGACCCTGCTCGCGCTTCCTCCCCCAGCCTCGACCCGCACCACGTACCCGCCGGCCGCCGACGCCCGGCCCGCCTCGTCGGCGCCGTCCCAGTCGCAAGCCAGCGGGCCGGCTTCACGTCGCTCGCCGTCGATCAGCCGCCGCACCACCCTGCCCGCCAGATCCAGCACCTGCACGCGCACCGGTCCCGCGGACGCCAGTTCGAAGCCGATCCTCGTGCGCGGGTTGAACGGATTCGGGGAGACCGTCAGCCCCCGGATCGGGGCGACCGGAGGCGTTTCCTCCCGCACCGCCTCCCCCTCCAGCGCAAAGCCCAGCTCCACCGAGAAGGCGAACGCGCCGTCCCCCGCCAGCTCGACCTCCTCGGTCAGCGCCAGATCCCGCCGGTCCTCGCCGGCGTTCAGCGGACTCGCCACGAACGCCGCCCCCCCGCGCCGCACCGTCACCTGCGACGCCGCGAAGCCCGGCTCTCCGGCGTGCAGCGTGTACCAGTCCGAGGATTCGGGCGTCGCCCCGCTATAGACACGGTGCAGCGAGGATTGCCCGTCCATCAGCAGCCGCCGCGGATCCGGGCTCAACCCCAGCCGCACGTACAGCGGCCCCGCCACCGACTCCTGCACCGAAGTCTCCAGCGCCACCGCCCCGCCGGCCAGCGCGTGCGTCATCTGCACCAGCCCGTCCGACGAGGTCGCCACCAGGCTCCCGCCGGACGGCGTCAACGTGAACACCTGGTCCGCGTACCCGCCGTTCATGACCTTGTAGCCGCTGCAACGCGAAGCCCGCCCGTCGGCGTACTCCTCCTCGCCCGGCGCGCTCGGGTTGGTCAGCGGGTTGCCGATCAGCACCACGGCGTCGTCGCGGGACTGGTTGAACTGCGCGCCCAGCAGGCACCGTCCCCCGCGCGCCTGCCACAGGGTCCACGCGCGCCCGTTGCGCAGCACGACCTCCAGTTCGCCGTCCAGGTCGGCGTCCACACGGTAGCACCGCGTCGCCGCCCCCGAGGCCAGCAGCCCGTCGCGCAGCGAGTCGCCCCAGGCCGCGGCCAGCGACAGCGCCACCGCGTCGCGCGCGTGGTTGTGCAGCCGCAAGGCCCAGCCGCTCAGCCCGTCCCAGCTCTCGTCGGGGTACAGCCAGTTCCCGAACCCGTCGCTGTCGGCATAGTCGGTGGCGTCCTCCTCGTGCCAGGCCGTCTCGTAGATCATCGCCGAGTACGAAGCTTCGGCCAGCAGCTTCAGCTCGCCTTCCGGCATCGCCGCGATCGCCTGCCAGGTATCGTGCAGCAGCGTGCCGGGGGTGTTCAGGTCGCCGAAGATCTTCTGCGACGGCAGCCCCGGCCCGTCGGCCCACGGCCCCACGCCCCGCGCGCGGTAGTCGCCCTGCTCGCCCGAGATCACCGGCACCAGGTCGTAGAAGCTCTGCTCGTTGCCGGTCACGCCGCCCGCGCTGTCGTAGTACCAGTTGTGGTAGCTGTCCTCGCAGGCGTGCTGCAGCCAGTGGTAGGTGGTGATGTCCAGGTCCGAGCGCTGGCCGTGGTCGATCACCCACGACGACGGCGCCTGCTGCGCGCGGGCGGTCATGTCGGCCAGCGTGACCATCTCGACCCAGGGGTGGTTGGCCAGCCAGCGCACGGTCTGCTGGTACAGGTTGGGGTTGTCGTTCGGGACCATCTGGCCCGAGACCGCGGCGAAGCTCTTGCCTGCCAGCGCCTCCCAGTCGTCGAAGACCAGCACCAGCTGCGGGTCGCCCGACAGGGCCTTCTCCAGCAGGCTGGCGCGCGCGTCCAGGTGCAGGCCGCCGTCCTGGATCCAGAACTTGGTCGCGTCCTCGCGGTGGTTGATCATCCAGCACAGCACGCCGTTGATCCGGTGGGCCTTGTGCCGGTACGCGGCGTCGGGCCACAGGGACTCGGAAGGGTAGAACCACCGGTGCAGGTGCGCGGCGGCGTCCAGGTAGGTCGCGTCGTAGCCGGCGTCCAGGATGTCCGCGAAGGTGAACCCGTCCAGGGGCGACAGGCCGGTCGGCAGCGAGCGGATGACGCGCTCGGGCACGTGCATCACCTTCAGCGACGACGGGGCCAGGCCGAACATCCGCGCGTGCAGGCTGTCGGCCGCCGCGAAGCTGGCCGCGTTGGCCGCGCCCTCGAAGTACGGCAGGATGTGCTCGGCGAACGCGCCGCCGATCAGGGCGCCGGGGCGGTCCTGCTGGTCGGCGTCGGCGAAGCGGCCGATCTCCGCCAGCAGCGACGGCCCGTCGCTCGGATCCGCGGCGCCGCCCGGCGCCGGCGACCACTGCAGGCCCGACAGCAGCGTGCCGCTGGCGTGGACGTTCAGGGGCACCCCGAAGATGCGGTGGGTGTCCAGCGTGCGCACGAAACCCGTGCCGCCGCTGATGCCCGTGCTGCCGGGCGGGTCGTAGACGTGGACGCGCAGTGCGGACGCCCGGTTCAGCGACTGGTTGCCGTGCGCCACCGACGCGTACTGGACGCGCCCGGCCGTCGCGTCGGACATGATCGCGCCGTTGAGCACGCCGTCGCCGCAGCCGCGGTCGTCATCGACGATGGCGTCGGCCAGGTCGCTCGAGGCGCCGCCGCCCGCGCACGACCCCTCGGCGAAGTCCTTGGCCGTGGCGACCTGGAAGGCGACCGCCGACGTGCCGTTCCAGCCGGCCGCCGTCAGCAGGGAGCGCGGCACCTTCAGCTCCACCGCGTCGAGGTCCGCCCGCCACGAGCTGCCCCCGAACCAGGAGTTCCAGCCCGTGCCGTAGCCGCTGTCGTAGACGTTGTAGGTCGTGCCGGCCACGTCGCCGGCGGCGTACAGGGCCAGGCAGATCTCCCACGGGTGATCCGTGCGCACGTCCAGGTAATCCGGCAGCCATTCAGCTCCGCCGAGGGCGCAGTCGACCATCACGTACAGGTTGAGGTTCCCGGGCCAGCCTTCGTTCAGGTCGAAGTAGTCGACCCGCAGATAGACCTGGTCACCCTCGAAGCGCGAGCAGAAAGCCACCAGGTCGCGCGAGGTGTCGTGCCCGTCGCTCCACGCCGCGACGTCGCCGTGCTCGTCGAGCGCCCGCAGGTCGGCGTGGGTCCAGTCCTGCAGGTCCTCGTACCAGGTCGTGCCGGCGAGGTCGGTGCCCAGGGACGGCCCCGGTCCGATCGTGATCGCGGCGGCGGCGGTGGCGATGCCCAGTGCGGCGACGGCGACGGCCGCGAGGGAGATGGCGACGATGTTGCGGGACATGGACCGCTCCGTGGGTGACGGTGGAGGACCGGGACGTCGCCCACGATCATAGCACAGGCTCGCCGGACGGATGGCGGATCGACGGGTCGCGGCTGCCCCTAGACTAGGAGCAGGAACATCCGGGCGTTCAGCCGTAGCCGAGCCAGTAGTGCTGGTAGGGGAGCAGGCATTTCTGCAGGTAGGCGGTCGCCGTCGCGCGGTCGTCGAAGGCCCTGATGTCCTGGCTGCCGAGATCGTAGGACTCGACCACGGCCCAGAGCTCGCCGATGCGAATCAGCCGCAGCAGCCCGCCCGCGCCGGTCACGTGGGATTCCTCGACGTGGACCGCATCGAGCAGCGGCTCCCACTCGGCCGTCCCGAGATGGACGCTGAGGCCCTTGGCCAGTCTGGTTTTCAGTGTTCTGATCGTCATTGTCGGCCCGGATCGCGGTTCGAGACGCCCGCCTGTGAAGTTATTGTCTGATTCGGTTAATTCCACAACAATCTTAACGCCGGGTGGCGACGGTATGGACAATTATTTTCGATTCAAGGTGTTGCGGGTCTATTCCACGTAGTCGTAGGCCGCGGCGCCCCCCTGCCAGCGCATCGACAGCCCTGCGAATCCCAGGGCGGACAGGTCCTGGTCCACCCACCACAGATCAGCGCGGACCGGGTCGACGACGATCTCCATCGAGCCGGGGATCGCTCGCAGCCCGAGCCGGCCGCGCTGCCAGGGGACGCCGGGATGGACCGACACGGTCCAGCGACAGGGCGCGTCCAGCGGCACGGTGAGGCTCGTTCCCGGCGCTGGTTCGACCCGCAGCGAATCGGGCCGGCTCCCGCCCGCGGGCCTGTAGATCAGCTCCACCATGTCGCCGAACACCGGCGCCGCCCCCACCGCACGCGCCACCGGCGCGACCACGGGCCGCGCCCAGGCCGACGGCATCAGCTGCGTCTCGATGACCGGGCGCAGCGTCACCATCGCGACGGCCGCGACACCGGCGACCAGCCCGCCCAGCAGCAGCCGACGCGACCGCGAGCGCAGCTGCGCGCGGTGGGTCCAACCCACGCCGGCGGCCGGCAGCAGCAAGGCCAGCAGCGGCAGGTTCAGCCGGGAGAAGGCGACCGTCAGCAGCGGCCCGACCGCGCCGGCGATGGTCAGCAGCAGCAGGGCACGGCGATGGCGCAGGCGGCCGGGGATCAGCAGCCCCCGCAGCACGAGTCCCGCCAGGCAGAGGTAGGCCACGAACGTGAGCGACCAGATCACCGCGATCAGGGGCAGCGGTTGCGGCCGCACCACCGCGTGCACGAGGTGGCGCACCGTGAACGCGTCCGCCGACCAGAGCAGGCCCGCGCGCTCGACGACGCGGCGCAGCGCGGCGGCGGGGTCGCGGGAGACCTGGTCCAGCGCGTAGGCCTGCATCGCCGCCTCCGGCGTCCGCCCGCGCGGTGCGGCGAAGTCCGCGACCTCGCGGCGCAGGCGCGCGTGCGTCTCGGGGCCGAGCCACGTGGCCCCCTCGCCGTCGGCGATCAGCGGGTTGTTGCCCAGCGCCAGGTTGAAGCCGGTGCCGGTGGCCAGCAGGACCGGGCGTCCCTCCTGCCGCCACAACGTCAGCTCCCAGGGCAGTACCGTCAGCGTCGCGACCAGGACCATGACGCCGGTCGCGCGCCGGCGGCCGGGCCAGCAGCGGCGGGGCCCCAGGAAGGCGAGCGGCAGCAGCAGCAGGTACGGCAGGCCGGCCGGCCGCGTCAACGCCAGCAGGCCCAGGGCCAGGCCGGCGGTGGCGGCGCGACGCAGCTGCGTGCGCCCGCCGGCCTCGCATTCGACGACGTCGCGCGCCGCCAACGCCCTCTCCCAGGCCCCTAATAACAGCAGGATGTAGAGGGGCTCGGCCCACAGCGAGGCGCCGAAGAACGAGAACGCCGGGTAGATCACGTGCAGCCAGGCGGCGGCCGTCGCGGCGCGGCGGTCGGCGAGCCGGCGCGCGATCAGGTAGACCAGCGGCGTCGCCAGCGCGCTCCACAGCGCCGACAACGCGCGGGCGCGGGCGGCGCCGGCGCCGTCGGCCGTGTAGACCGTGCTCATCAGCAGGGGGTGCAGCGGCGGTTGGAAGCCGCGGTCGTAGGCCTGCCGCCAGTGTTCCGGGGCGACCGCGCCGCGGGACAGGTCGTCGGCGACGGCCTGCCAGCCCTGCGCGCGGCGGTCGTAGCCGTACTCGTCGAAGGAGGGGCGCGCGTCCAGCTTCAGCAGGACGGCCACGGCGGCCAGGCGCACCAGCAGCGTGGCCAGGAACAGCAGCAGCACCAGGCGCCGCTCGCCCCGCGGCACGCTCACGAGCGCCCCGCCGCGGCCCGCGCCACGGCCTCGGCCATGCGGTCCCACGAGTAGCGCGCCTTCTCGCGCGCCACCGCGGCCGAGAAGGCGTCCGCGCGGTCCTCGTCGAAGAAGCGGATCAGCGCCGCGGCCAGGGCGGCCGGGTCGGCGGGCGGCACCAGGAACCCGGTCTCGCCCTCCAGCACGACCTCGGGCAGGCCGCCCACGTTCGTGGCCACGACCGGGCGGTCGTAGTTGTAGGCGATCTGGACGATGCCGCTCTGGGTGGCCGACACGTAGGGCAGCGCGACGACGTCGGCGGCCAGGAACCAGTCCTCGACCTCCTCGTCCGGCGCGTAGCCGTCGCGCCAGACCAGGATCCCCTCGCAGTCGGCCGCGCGCCGCGCCACGGCGTAGATCTCGCCGTCGCCGTAGACGTCGCCGACCACCGCCACGCGGACCCCGTCGCCGTAGCGCTCGCGCAGGCGCGGCAGGGCCGCGATCAGGTGGACCACGCCCTTGTAGGCCTTGATGAAGCCGAAGTAGAGCACCACGCGCCCGTCGGCGGGCAGGCCGAGCGCGGCGCGGGCTTCCGCACGCGAGCGACGCGGGCGGCCGGGCACGCCGAAGTCGTAGACCGGATGCGGGCAGTCGGCGACCCGGGCCGGGTCGGTGCGCGGCGCCGTGGCGAACAGGTCGCGCCGCACCTGGTCGCTCTGCGCGATGAACGCGTCCCCCTGCCCCAGGGCGAACCGGGACAGCGGTCCCGCGAACGGGTAGCGCTCATGCGCGACCACGTTGTCCAGCACGTAGACCACGCGCACGCCCCGCGCGCGCAGCCGGCGCGCCACGCCCCAGTAGCCGGGGGCGAAGAACGGCAGCCAGAACTTCATCACCACCGCGTCGGGTCGGAACGCCAGCAGGTCGTCGGCGGTGCGGCGCCAGCTCACGGGGTCCCAGGGCACGAAGCGGCAGGAGTCGGGCGACGGCATCCACGCCGCCGTGGCGCCGGTCTGGCTGCGGCCGGGGAAGAGCCGGTCGGGGTACTGGCGGCGGAAGCCGGCCCAGTGCACCTCGTGGCCGCGCGCGGCCAGCGCGCGGTGGAGCATCGCCAGCCAGGTGACGATGCCGCCGTGGAAGGGCGGGGCCGGGCCCAGCAGGCCGATCCTCATCGCGCCGCCGCCTGTCGCCGCACCGCCGCGAACACGGTCCCGGGACGCAGGGTCGGCAGGCAGGGCTCGCTCTCGCGGCACCGCGGCGCGAAGTAGCAGGTGCAGGCCTTCTCGGGTGCGAGGATCTCGCCGCGGCCGTACAGCTCGAACTCGGCGGGGTTGAAGATGTTGTTCAGCAGCACCAGGCGCTTGCCCAGACCGATCGCCAGGTGCATGGCCATCGTGACGGCCGAGACGACGACGTCGCAGCGGTCCATGACGCCCACGAAGCCGTCCAGCGGGAAGGTGCCGGGGTAGTAGGCCCCGGTGGCTGCGGCCAGACGCCGGTTGCGCGCGTCCTCGTCGGGGCCGCCCAGCAGCATCACGCCCAGCCCGTCCTCGCGCAGCCGGGTCGCCAGGTCCGCCCAGTGCTCCTCGGGCCACAGGCGGCTGGTCCAGCGCCCGCCGCAACCGGTGTTCAGGCCGACCAGGGCGCGGCCGGCCGGCGCCTCCAGGCGCGGCGGCGCGGCCGGGCGGTCCAGTTCGTAGGGCTCGCCTGCGAACTCCCAGCCGCAGATCGCGAAGATCTCCTGCAGGTAGGACCGCGTGTTGGCCCGGCTGAGGTCGTCGAACAGGCCGGTCAGGTACTTGTCGCGCGCGGCTTCGCGCACCGCCGGCTGGCAGAAACCGTCGTTGCGCAGCGTGAAGCCCAGCCGCCGGGACGAGCGCGACTCGCTCGTCAGCGCGCAGGCCTCGGGGTCCTTGTCCAGGTTGATGATCAGGTCGAAGTCGGTGTTGCGCGCCCAGAGGATCGAGGCGGCGTCGAAGCGGCGCCGATCCGGCACCGAAGACGGCACCAGCTCCGGGTAGTACGACAGCCAGGTGAGCAGGTGGCGCGGGTGGTGCCGGCGCAGGGCCGCGAGCAGCGGCGTCGTGCGCACGACGTCGCCCGCCGCTCCCAGCTTGATCAGCAGGATGCGCCCGCAGCGCGGCGTGAACTCGGGACAGCCTTCGCAGCGGACGCCGCGCTCCTTGTGAGGCGCGCAGGGCCGGTCGCCGCGGAAGTGCAGGCAGTCGCGCCGGACCTCCATGTCAGGGGCCTCCTTCGAGATCGAGTTGCCGCAGCAGGGCGTCCGCCTCCCGGTCGAGGTCCCCGGGCAACCCCAGCCCGCGGGCCAGGTCCAGGGCGGCGCGGGCCTGGCCGGGGTTGGCCAGCGCCAGGTGCAGGCGGGCGAGGTCGAAGGCGCCCAGCGCCTTCTGCCCGCGGTCGGCGGCGCCGCGCACCGCCGCGTCGAAGGCCTCCAGGGCGCCGTACCGGTCGCCCCGTCCCTGCAGGATCCGGCCCAGGCGGCGCTGCGCCTCGCTGAGGGTCCAGGCCGTGGCGTCGGGCTCCGCCAGCGCCCGGCGGCAGGAGCGCTCGGCGCGGATCGTGTCGCCGGCGGCCAGCATCTCGTCGGCGTCGGCCAGCAGCGGCGAGCCGTGGACGCGCACGACGTCGAGCTGGCGGCGCAGCTCGCGCTCCACGTCGGCGAGCTCCGGCGGCAGCCGGTAGCCGAGCGCCCGGTCCAGGTGCGCCGCGGCCGTCTCCGCCTCGCCGCGGTTCTTCGCGAGACCGGCCAGCATCAGCTCCGCGACCGCCGCGTCCTCGCCCAGGCGGGCCGCCTCGGCGAAGCGCGCCTCGGCGAGCTCGAGGTCCCCGCTCTCCAGCGCCTCGAGCCCGCGGTTCATGTCGTACCCGTAGGCCTGCCGCGCCTCGTCCGGCGGCGGGCCCAGGAACTTGACCGTGAAGACGCCGCCTCCGGACAGGTCGGCGGTGATCGTCACCGCGACGGCCTCGTCGCGGCCCCAGGGGACGCGGACCTCGTGGTGGGACTCGTTGTTCTGCTGGTAGAGCAGCGAGCCGTCCGTCAGGCGCAGCACGTTCACGTGGCAGAGCAGCTGGTCGCCGTCGACGGTCAGCCGCCAGGCCCGCACCGGGATCTGCGGGTACTCGATCCGGAACTGCACCGACTCCCCGCCCCGCAGCAGGTACGTCTCCTGGCCACGGGCCGTCCAGAGCCCTTCGGGCACCCCCTCGGCCGCGGCCGAAGCGACGGCGAGCAGCAGGGCGGCGACGATCGCGCTGGCGGTTCTCACGGGGTTTCTCCTTCGACGCGCCCGGCTTCGGTGCTATCTTGGCCGTCGCTCCGAAGATATCGGAAGCGGCCGCCGGCGACAAGCAGCGTCACTCCTGGAGGAGAGCCATGAGCGCCACCGTGAACCTGACCCTGGGCCACTCCCCCGACCCCGACGACGCCTTCATGCACTACGCCCTGGCCCGCGGCAAGATCGACACGGGGCCCTACCGCTTCGAGCACGTCCTGCAGGACATCCAGACCCTGAACGAGCGGGCGACCCGCGGCGAGCTGGACATCACCGCCATCAGCGTCCACGCCTACGCCTACGTGGCCGACAAGTACGCCCTGCTGCCCTCGGGCGCCAGCATGGGCGACCGCTACGGCCCGATGGTCGTGGCCCGCGAGCCCCTCGCGCCGGGCGACCTGCGCGGCCTCCGCATCGCCGTGCCGGGCCTGATGACCAGCGCCTACCTGGAACTGCGCCTGGCGATCGGGGACTTCGAGCCGGTCGTGGTGCCCTTCGACCGCATCATCGAGGAGGTCGCCGCGGGCGCGTTCGACGCCGGCCTGATCATCCACGAGGGCCAGCTCACCTACCGCAACCAGGGCCTGCACAGCTGCCTCGAGCTGGGAACCTGGTGGGACGAGCTGACCGGCGGCCTGCCGCTGCCGCTGGGCGCCAACACCATCCACAAGCGCCACGGCGAGCGCATGCCCGAGATCGCGCGGATCCTCGAGGCCAGCATCCGCTACGGCCTCGAGCACCGCGCCGAGGCCCTCGACTACGCCCTGGGCTGGGCCCGCGACATGGAGGTCGCCCTCGCCGACGAGTTCGTCGGCATGTACGTCAACCACTGGACCCTCGACTACGGCGACCGGGGCCGCGCCGCCATCCGCGAACTCCTCGACCGCGCCCACAGCGCCGGCCTGATCCCGCAGGTCCACGGACTGGAATTCGTGACGACCTGAACGCGGGAGCGACTGACCGCACCCGCCGCGCGCCACGCAACCAGACCTATGGAGTTGCGAATTTGACCGTATTGTGACATAATTGAGGTAATATGACGGAATTCTTCCTCCCGGGAGCTCTCATGCGCTCGAAGTTCGCCCTTTTCCTGGCCTGCCTGCTGATCACTTCGGCCGCGGGCGCCCAGACCTACACGCTGGCCGACACGCTGACCGTGATCCAGCGCCCGCTCGTCAACCTCCCCTCGCTGGTGCTGCCGGGGCAGGACCTGCTGATCAGCTGCGAGGCCCCGATCGGGACCACGGGCTGGACGGCCCGGCTCGAGCGCGGGGCGCTGCAGATCCCGCTGACGGTCGTCGGAGCCGCCTACGACCCCGCGACCACCTGGTGGACCATCGCGGCCGTGGTGCCCGACGTGCCGGTCTTCGAGCTCTACGACCTGCGCGTGACCGCCTCCGGCGGGATCGACGACCGCGCCCGTCACGCGGTGCGCGTGCTGCCGCAGTGGCGCACCGACTTCACCTTCGTGCACATCACCGACACGCACCTGCCCACCTACCTCTACTACTACGAGAGCGGCGCGGCGACCGACAGCACCACCAGCGTGGGGCTGCGCACCATCCTGGACGACGTGGACATCATCAACCCGGAGTTCATCCTGCTGACCGGCGACCTGGTCAACGAGGGCGAGCTGGAGGACTACCTCGGGCGGCGCTACTACAGCCGCGCGCAGCAGCTGCTCGCCGAGTCGGAGGTGCCGGTGTTCCTGACCGGCGGCAACCACGACCTCGGCGGCTGGGACAGCACGCCGCCGAGCGACGGCACCTCGCGGCGCGACTGGTGGCGCTTCTTCGGCTGGCGGCGCCTCGGCAACCCGCCCCCGGGCGCGCCGGCGCGCACCCAGGACTACGCCTTCGACTACGGCCCGGTCCACTTCGTCGGGCTGGAGGCGTACGACAACTACGACAACTGGCGGGCGGACATCTACGGCACCGAGAGCTACACCAACGCGCAGGTGTCCTGGCTCCAGCAGGACGTCGGGGCCGCCTCGGCCAGCGAGGCGATCGTGCTGTTCAGCCACTACGACTTCCAGAACGAGCTGAACCTGCCCGCCCTGAACGTCGACCTGAACCTGTGGGGCCACATCCACAGCGATACCGACGATGCGACCGCGCCGTACGACGTCTCGACCGACAACGCCAGCGGCTCCAACCACCCGTTCCGGGTGATCCGCTGGACCGGCGGCCAGTTCGACGTGCGCCCCACCCTGGACGCCTACACCGGCGGCAACCTGACCACCGCGTTCACGCCCGACAACAGCGGCACGTCGGACACCGTGTCGGTGCTCGTCCACAACGGGTACAACGAGCGCTTCCACAACGCGCTGGTGAAGGTGAACATGCCCGCCGACGCCCCCGGCTTCCTGGTCACCGGCGGCACGCTCGTGCAGGTGGACGACACCGGGCCGGTCGCGGTGTGCTACGTCGAGGCGGTCCTGAACCCCGCCAGCAACCTCACCGTCACCGTGACGGTGGACCCGGACGCCCAGACCGGCGCCGGCGACGCCCCACACCCCCGCCTGCTGGCCGCGCACCCGAACCCGTTCAACCCCCGCACCGAGGTCGCCTTCGACCTGCCGGATGCCGCCACCTGCCGCCTGACCGTGTTCGACGCGCGCGGCTGCGAGGTCGCCGTCCTGGCCGACGGCCCGCTCCCGGCGGGGCGCCACGTCGCCGCCTGGGAGGGCCGCGATGCCACCGGCCGCTCGCTGCCCTCGGGCGTCTACTTCCTGGGCCTGCGCGCCGGCGCCTTCAGCGAGACCCGCAAGATCACCCTGGCCCGCTAGCAGGCCCGCCTTGTTGCACGAAAGCACCGCCCGTCCCTGACCTCAGGGACGGGCGGCATGATCCCTCAACCGCACCGCCGGCCATCGCGCCTTCTCCCACGCTCCGATCTCTGGTAACCTCCCGAGGCAACCCCAACGCTCCCGGGAGGCTTCCATGTTCCTGTCGCGCCTTCTCCTGCTCGCGGCCCTGCTCGCCGCCGTCGCCCTGACCGGTTGCAGGCAGCCGGCCGACGATCTCGACACCTTCCTCGCCGACTACAACGTCCTGTACCGCGACCTATGGCAGCGGGCCGAAGGAGCGCGCTGGGACGCCAACGTCGATGTCGGCGAGGCCACCTCGGCCGCGCGCGTCGCCGCCGAGGAGGAGTTCGCCGCCCGCCTCGGCGAGGCCGGCCTGATCGCGAAGGCCCGCGCCTTCCTGGAGCGCGACGACCTGACCTTCGTGCAGCGCCAGCAGCTGAAGTACGTGCTGCTGAACGCCGCCAAGTTCCCCGGCACCATCCCCGAGGTGACCTCGCGGCTGATCCGCGCCGAGGCCGCGCAGAACGAGCGCCTGTTCGGCTACGAGTTCACGGTCACGCTGCCCGACGGCACGGCGCGGCCCACCGACTCCAACGAGATCACCGTGAAGCTGGCCGATTCGCGCGACCTCGCCGAGCGGCGCGCCTACTGGGAGGCGAGCAAGGCCATCGGCCCGACCCTGCGCGACGGCCTGGTCGAGCTGCGGGACCTGCGCAACGAGACGGCGCGCAGCATGGGCCACTCCTCGTACTTCGGCATGGAGGTCAGCGAGTACGGCATGACCCCGGCGGAGATGATGGCCCTGATGGACGAGGTCCTGGCGGGCCTGCGCCCGCTCTACGAGCAGCTGCACTGCTGGGCGCGGTACGAGCTGGCCGCCCGCTACGGCGAGCCCGTGCCCGCCCTGATCCCGGCCCACTGGCTCGGCAACAAGTGGGCCCAGGACTGGCCCGGCATCGTCGAGGGCGTCGACCTGGACGCCCTGGTCGCCGGCCGCGACCCGCAGTGGATGATCGAGCAGGCCGAGCGCTACTACACGAGCATGGGCTTCGAACCGCTGCCCGCCTCGTTCCACGCGAACAGCGACCTGTTCGCGCTGCCCGACGGCGCGACGCGCACGAAAAACTCCCACGCCTCGGCCTGGCACATCGACCTGGACCGCGACGTGCGCTCGCTGATGAGCGTCGAGCCCACCTTCGACTGGCTGCAGACGACCCACCACGAGCTGGGCCACATCTACTACTACCTGTCCTACAGCCACCCCGAGGTGCCGTTCGTGCTGCGCACCGGCGCCAACCGCGCCTTCCACGAGGGCGTCGGCACGCTGATCGAGCTGGTCGCCGGCCAGACCGCCTACCTGCAGGAGATCGGCCTGATGACCACGGCCGACGAGCCCGACCGCATCAGCTGGCTGCTGAACCAGGCCCTGCTGGGTCCGGTCACCTTCCTGCCCTTCGCCTGCGGCACGATGACGCACTGGGAGCACGACTTCTACGAGGAGCCGCTGGCGGCCGACCGGATGAACGCGCGCTGGTGGGAATACGTCGCCCGCTACCAGGGCGTCGCCCCGCCCGCCCCGCGCGGCGAGCAGTGGTGCGACGCGGCGACCAAGACCCACATCAACGACGACGCGGCCCAGTACTACGACTACGCGCTGTCGAGCGTGATCCTCCACCAACTGCACGACCACATCTGCCGCGAGATCCTGCACCAGGACCCGCAGACCGCCACCTACTACGGCAACCGGGAGGTCGGCGCCTACCTGCGCACCATCCTGGAGCCCGGCGCCACCCGCGACTGGCGCGAGCTGATGCGCGAGGCCACCGGCGAGGCCCTCTCCAGCCGTGCGATGCTGGCGTATTTCGCGCCGCTGCAGGCGTGGCTGGAGGAGCAGAACCGGGGCCGGAACGTCGGCTTCTGAACACCGGGAGGGACGCAGGCATGAAGCGCAGCATCGTACGGACCATCCTGTCGGCCGCGCTGCTGGCCGCCGCCGCCGGCGCCGCGAGCGCCCAGGACTTCGGGCCGATCCCGGAGACGGCCACGGAACTGGCCCCCGGCCTGCACCTGCTGCAGGGCGGCGGCGGCAACGTGCTGGCCTGCGCCGGCGACGGCGGGCTGCTGCTGATCGACGCCGACGTGGAGCAGATGGCCGACAAGCTGCTCGCGGCCACGGCGGCGCTGCAGGCCGGGCCGGTCGCCCTGGCGGTCGCGACCCACTGGCACTTCGACCACGTCGGCGGCTTCGGCGCCCTGGCCGCCGCGGGCGCCGTGCTCGCGGCCCACGCGTCGGTCCGCGACTGGATGGCCGCGCCGCAACACCTGGACGTGCTGGACCACGACGTGCCGGCCTCCCCGGCCACGGCGCTGCCGCAGATCTGCGTCGGCGACACGCTGACCCTGCGCTGGGGCGGCGAGACGGTCGGCCTGCGCCACGTGGCCGGCCACACCGGCGGCGACCTCGTCGCCCGCCTGCACCGCGCCGACATCGTGCACGCGGGCGACCTCTTCTTCAACTGCGGCTACCCCTACATCGACACCGCGCACGGCGGCTCGATCGACGGCATGATCGACGGCGTGGAGTACGTGCTGGGATTGTGCGGGCCCAACACGCGCATCGTGCCGGGCCACGGCCCCGTGGCCACGCCGGACGAACTGCGCACCTACCTGGGCATCCTGAGGGACTACCGCCGGATCGTCGCCGCCGAGAAGGCGGCCGGCCGCAGCCTCGAGGAGGTCGTGGCCGGCCGGCCCGCGGCGATCCTCGATGATCGATGGGGGAAGGCCATGTTCCCGCCCGAGGCGTTCATCGAGATGATCTGGTTGTCTGCTCCATGATCTGATCTGCCGAACTTAGCCCGCTGTCTGGCCGGGTCGTTACTCGGAGCCGTGACCGAACACTCCCAGTTCAGCGGACCAATACCGCCTTCGTCGTTCGAGTAAGCTCTCCGGCATGAAGACGAACCATGTACGTACCTGTCGGCTGAATTCGACCCGCATCGTCCAGGCCGTTCCAGATCACCGAGTACTCACCAGCGAGTGGTTGCCATCCACGAGCTTTGCGATCAGTCGACCCTGCAGGTCGTGGACGGTCAAGTCGACGTATACCGGCCGCGGAAGTTCGAAGCAGATCCGCGTCATCGGGTTGAACGGATTCGGCGAGGGCGTGATCAGACGCAGCTTGGCGGGCAGATCGGCGCTCGGCGGGATCGAATCGTCGTGCTCCAGATTAACGACGGAAGCGACGCCGACCGGCAGCAGTGGGTCACCCAAGAGAGTCATGGTCAGCGTGACCCATCGGCTGAAAGTATTATAGGCGGATACCGGAGCGTAATATTCGAGGGTGCTCTGCACGGCCTCGCCCAATCCATGCGAAGCGCCGGATATGATATTCGAATATATTCGAAGCAGGAATTCATGAGTGGTCGAGAAGAACATGCCATCGCTGAAGCCCAGGGCAACGGCGGCTCCACCGTCGGGGTTCCTGAGGAATTCCTCGAGAAGGCAGTCGCCCGCGAAAGCCGCGGAGCTCGAGAATGCGGCGACTAGCGCGAAAGGCACTTCGTTGCACAGGGCAGATAAATCAGCCGGCGAGACGGAGTCAACGCCCACACCCACTTCTTCCGGACTGCCATGACCGATCAAGTGGACCAACTGGAACTCCCCGCTGTTCATGGCGGCGAGAACCGCGGTCTTCGTGAGCGGCAAGGCGGTCGGATGGCCGACGAGATTTTCGTAGCGTCGGGTCAGGGCGAATGGTGGCGTGGCGCCTTCAAGCAGGGGGACGTATTGCTCGGTAAAAGCGGCGCCATCCAGAGTGATCTGTCCTGTCGAGCTAGTGTACAGGATCTCGGCGACCAAGAGAGCGCGTGGCGATGCATGCACAGCCTCGATCATGTAGGCCAACGTCTTGTCGACGAAAACCGCAGCCTCGGCCGTGCTGCGAACCGGCGCCCGTCCCACCGCCAACTCGGGCAGCATGTCGTTGCCATCTTCGAGTTCGCCGAAGTTGCCGTCGCCGTCGGCATCCCAATCACCGTCCAGACAGGCGTAGTAGTGATCGGTCTTGATGTCGGTGGTTTCTCCGGGTGGATAGAAGTTGCTGTTCACGATGCGAGACGGCAAGACTTCCATGTCGCCGCCCAGCAGCACGCTGGTCGTGCCCCACTGGTCGTGGGCGTCGTGCAGGAAGATGCGGATGGTCTCCGCCGTGTCGACACCCGGGACCACATGCGTTGCGATCCAGTCGAGCGTGATCACCGTGGTGGGAATACCGCCGCTCGCCCACTCGTCGGCGAGCCGCTGAAACTCGGATTCCAGCGGTGCCGTTGTGATGATCACATGCTGCACGTTATCGGGCGGCAAGGCGAACGCGGTCACGGGGGAGATCCAGACGAGCAGCAAGAGCCGAGACGGGATGGACTTCAGGCATGATCGGACATGCGAGTCGATGAATGCTGGCATAGGATGACTCCTCCTATCAGAGAAGGATGGAACACGACGTCTCATTCTATCATGGTTATATCGGGGCTGACTCAAGCATTCCTGGCTGCAATTCCGGGAACACCGAGTGTTCAACTCCCAATTATTCTCCTTCCCGCCTTACAGAGAAGCTCTTTCGCGTAGCAGATCGGCGCGATGGATGGTTGCGGCGGGACGCCGGATGTCGTATATTTGCATAACGGCGCACATATGCAAGGGAGGCCGGGATTGAAAACACGCACGACCTGTTGCCGGGATCTCGAGAAGTGGCTGGAACCGGAAACCTTCCGGGCGCTGGGCGAACCCAGCCGCGTGGCGCTGCTGATGCTGCTGGCCGGGACCTCCGGTCCGCGGACGGTGGGCGAGCTGGCCGCCGAGCTGCCGATCGACCTGTCGGTCGTCTCCCGGCACCTGAAGGTGCTGAAGGACGTGGGCGTGGTGACGGCGGAACGCAGCGGCAAGGAAGTTCGCTACCGGCTGGCGTGCGGGGACCTGGTGCGCATGCTGCGCAACCTGGCCGACGCCCTGGAATCCTGCTGTCCCACGGGAATCACCGGACTGGAGGCTGGACGATGAACGGGAACCGCCGACCGACCGACCCCGACGCCCTGCGCCGGGCCGTGGCCGAGGGCTACGCGCGCATCGCCGAGGGCGGGGACGCCGGCTGCTGCAGCTCCGGCTGCGGCTGCGGCGCGCCCGCAGTCATCAGCCGCGAGGTGGGCTACCGCGACGACGACCTCGCCGCGATCCCCGCCGATGCCGACCTGGGCCTGGGCTGCGGCAACCCGGTCGCGCTGGCCCGCCTGCAGCCGGGAGAGACGGTCCTGGACCTGGGCTCGGGCGCGGGCATGGACGCCTTCCTGGCCGCGTCGCAGGTCGGGCCCGGCGGCCGCGTCATCGGCGTGGACATGACCCCGGCCATGCTCGTCCGCGCGCGGCGCAACGCCGAGCAGGGCGGCCACGCCAACGTCGAGTTCCGCGAGGGGCTGATCGAGGCGCTGCCGCTGGACGACGCGAGCGTGGACGTGATCCTCTCGAACTGCGTCATCAACCTGTCCCCGCAGAAGGACCGGGTCTTCCGCGAGGCGCGGCGCGTGCTGCGGCCCGGCGGGCGCATGGTCGTCTCGGACCTGGTGCTGGAGGCGGAGCTGCCGGCGGCGATCGCCGAGCGGATCGACGCGACCGTCGGCTGCATCGGCAACGCGTCGCTGCGCGCGGACTACCTGCGCACAGCGCGCGAGGCGGGCTTCGGCACGGTGGAGATCCTCAAGGAGAGCAGCTACGGCGCATCGGTCGCGGCGGACTCGCCGCTGGCGCGCGACGTCGCCCGCGACACGGGACTCCCCCTGTCGCGGATCGCCGAGCTGCTGGGCGGGGTCACCAGCCTGACGCTGCGCCTGCGGCCCTGACCGAGGTCAGCCGGTGACCGTCTTCATGCTGGCGTAGTCCAGCGTCGAGCCGTTCATGCTGTGCGGGATCATGTAGACGGCGAAGACCACCAGCGCCGCGACCACCGTCACGACGCGCGCGGCGCGCCCGTCGCCGCGCACCACGGCAGCTGCGACCCAGGCCAGCACCGCCGCCGCCAGCTTGTTGTCGGTGAGGTCCTCGCCGAACGGCCACCCGGTCCAGTAGGCCCCGAAGGCGTACTTCTGGACCAGGGGCCCCAGGAGCAGCCCGCCGACGGCCAGCAGCCCCAGCGTCCGCCGCGCCAGGCGCGACCGCCCCGCGCCGCCGAACGCGGCCTCCAGGCCCGCGCGGTTGGACCAGAGCATCCCGAGGAACATCAACAGGATGTGGGGCGCCAGCACCCAGGGCGGCACGTCGCCCTTGAACCGCGCGACCACGGCCCGGTCGGCCGGCAGGTCCAGGACCTCGTCGCCCCGTGTCAGCCGCACCCGGTACTCCAGCTTGCCGGCCGAGGGCTGCGCCGGCAGCTGCGCGGCCAGCCTCCCCTGGTCGTCGCGCGCCAGGGGCAGCGCGCGCCAGGGCTCGTCCGTCGGGAAGCGGCGCCAGCGGACCTCGCCGGCGACCTGCGGGTCCGCGGCGCGGACGCGCACCGGCAGGTCCCCCGAGACGCTCTGGGTCCGCGCCAGCCGTGCGCGGACGGGTTCGCCGGCCAGCTCGGCGCGCACGCGCACCGGGTAGGAAGGGCCGGTCATCCTCTGGTAGAGGGCCGAGGCCAGGGTCACGACGACGGCGAGGATCCACAGGGTCCGGGTGCTCACGGTCCGTTCCTTCCGGCTGAAGGTATCGACGGAACATAGCGCGTCCGCCGCCGGGAATCATCCCCCGATTGACCGCTTCCGCCGGATGGCCTAGATTCCGCAGATGCACCCGACCGCCGGGACGCCGCGTCCCGGCCCGCATCCGGCCGCAATCCGTGGAGGAACCGATGGCTGCGAACACGGCAACCGCGAAGGGCCAGCCTGCTGGCCTGAGACCCCTGTTCTTCACGGAGATGTGGGAGCGCCTCGGCTTCTACCTGATGCTCGGCATCCTGCTGCTGTACATCACCGACTCCGAGCGGGGCGGTCTGGGCTTCTCGACGAAGCTGGCCGCCGAGATCTACGGCACCTACATGGCCTTCGTCTACTTCACGCCCTTCATCGGCGGCATGATCGCCGACCGCTTCCTGGGCTTCCGCCGCTCGGTCTTCATCGGCGGCCTGCTGATGGCGGCCGGCTACTTCTGCCTCGGCGTGCGCAGCCTGCCGACGTTCTACGCCGGGCTGACGCTGCTGTGCCTGGGCAACGGCCTGTTCAAGCCCAACATCTCGGCCATGGTCGGCAACCTCTACGCGCCGGACGACCCGCGGCGGGACTCCGGCTTCAACATCTTCTACATGGGCATCAACATCGGCGCCTCGCTGTCGGCGCTGCTGTCGGCCCCGCTGCGCAACCTGTGGTCGTTCAACCTGGCCTTCACCGCCGCCGGCGTGGGCCTGCTGATCGGCGTCGTGATCCTGTCGTTCAACTGGCGCAACCTCGCGAAGGCCGACCGCCAGACCGAGCGCAGCGCCGACGACATCTCCTTCAAGCAGGTGATCCTGACGATCCTGCTGCCGGCCGGCGCGTTCGGCGTCCTCGGCTACTTCATCGGCGGGAAGATCCCGTTCATCCAGAACACCGTCGGGGCCATCACCTGCGGCTTCATCGTGGGCATGCTGCCGGTGATCACCTACTTCGCACTCATCGTCCGCCGGGCCACACCCACCGAGAAGCCGGGGCTGACCGCCCTGATCCCGGTCTACGTCGCCGGCGGCGCCTTCTTCATGATCCTGCACCTCAGCGGCGGCCTGATGACCGTGTTCGCCGAGCGCAACACCGACCGCCGCGCCGAGTGGATCCCCACGGCCACCGAGTTCTACGCCCAGAAGGCCATGCCCTCCTACTTCAGCAACGCCGGCGCGGAGCTGCCGCGCCCCGACGAGCGCACGCTGCTGACGGTGACCGCCGAGGACGAGGCCATGTTCGGCGCCCGCATCCTCAGCGACCGGCTCGTGACCACCCTGGGCGCCGACGCCGGCCTGCGCGTGCTGCAGGCCGAATCCGTACCCGTCGACCAGCGCTTCCTCACCTGCAAGGTCGTCGCCGCCTCCGACGTGAAGATCTCCACCGGCACCGACGCCCACGGCGTGCCGACCACCACCGCCAAGGCCGCCGAGGGCGCGACGGTCCTGGACGAGGTGGTCGTGGCCCGGGCCATCGACGGCCGCGACGTGCCGGTGCTGCTGGTCTCCCCCGCCACCCGCGAGGCCGTCTACAAGCGCGCCGACGCCGGCACCCCGACCCTGCCGCCGGGCAAGTACGTGCGCCTGATCAACGCCGAGATGCTGACCGGCCTGCTCAACCCCCTGTTCGTGGTGCTGATGACCCCGGTGGTCGTGGCCTTCTTCACCCGCCTGGCGACCCGCGGGCGCGCGGTCACCACGGCCCGCAAGATCTTCATCGGCATGCTCATCACCACCGCCTCGCTGCTGATCATCGCCCTGGGCGCCAGCCTGGGCCACGACGGGGCGGCCAAGACCGGCATGATCTGGATGGTGATCTACTACCTCGTGATCACGTGCGGGGAGCTGTGCCTGTCGCCGATGGGCCTGTCGCTGGTCACCAAGCTGTCGCCCAAGCGCCTGGTCGGCCTGATGATGGGCGGCTGGTTCCTTTCGACCTCGATCGGCAACAAGCTGTCCGGCTTCATCAGCGGGCTCGAGCCGAGCACCCAGATGTTCGTCATCCTCGCCGTCGCGATCCTCGGCGTGGCCGGCTTCATCTTCGTGATGCTGCCGAAGCTCGACGCCGCCATCAAGAAGTACGGCGCCTGAGCGCAGCGGCACGCGACGCAGCAGGGGTCCCCGGACGACGGGGACCCCTTTTTTATTGATGGGACGAGGTCACGAATTTTCGTGACGAGACACCCGCTCACGAAGTCCCGCGAGGCCACGGGGTGGCGGCGTGAGCTAACTTATTGTCCCACAACGTGAATGATGGTCGCAGGTTTGGCACGGTCTGTGCATTAAGAGGGGTGTGGATCAAGGGGCGGTCGCTGGACCTGTATCTCCCTCCAACCCCCGCAGGCCCTATGGCCGCCCCCCACACCCCGCGGGTGATGGACAGGACAACGCAACAGCTCGACACCTCCCGTATCAAAGAAGACCGGAGCCTCCCAGGCTCCGGTCTTTTTCTCGTGCGGGCCGGCTCAGAAGTAGTAGTAGAGACCGACCTGGGGGTAGAGGATCAGCGTGTCCTTGTTCCCGCGGTCGATGAACGTCGCCTCGGCCTGCACCGCCGTGCGCTCGCCGAAGAGCCGCTCCAGCCCGACGCCGAAACCCACGTTGATGTGGTCGCGGGTGCGGCCGGACTCCTGGTGGTAGAAGTGGGCGGCGCCGAGGCCGCAGTAGAGCTTGTCGCGCCCGCTCTGGCGCAGGATGTACTGCAGCTCCAGGCCCAGGTTGTGGCGCTTGTCGTTCTGGTTGTTCCAGATGCCGCCGCTGGCCTGGGCGTACAGCCACCAACGCACCGGGAACTTGTAGGCGAGCCCGACCCCGCTGCCGAGGCCGAGGTTCAACCCGAGCGCCTCGTACATCGGGTCGTCGAGCCGGTTCCAGTCGAGCGTCTGCGCCCGCGCGGGAGCGGGCAGCACGGACGAGACAGCCAGCAGCAGCAGCGCGAGCGACAGGATCCTCAAACCGGAACGCATGGACGACCTCCGTGTCGGACGATCAGCACCGACGATGCACGTCACAACCCCGCCCCTCGGCGCCGGGTTCCCGAGCCGCACGATACCACGCCCCCCCTCGCCCCGCACCCCTTTCCGACTGCTCATGGCGACATCTCGTCCAGGAGACATGCACACGCCGTGTCGGGGGTGTCTGTAGGTTTCCTGCGCCAGGATGGCGCAGGGAACCGGAAGCCAACGCGCCGGACACAGGAGGTGTCCGGCGCGCGTCCCCCGACATGGCGTGTGCATGTCTCCTGGACGAAGGTGCGTTACGAACAACCGCTGGTGGCGGCGCAGTTGAGGCACTTGTAGCAGGCCCCGTTGCGCACCATGATCATCCCGCATTCCGGACAAGGCGGCGCGTCCATCTCCTTCTGGAAGACGGTGCCTTGCCCCTCGTCCATGGTGATGCGGTTCGTGGGCTCGACGGCGTACGCGGGGTCCGGCCCGAGGCCCGTGTCGTACTCCGGGGTCTCGGTCGCCGGTCGCCGGCTCTTGCCGAACTTCAGCTCCATCCAGCGGAACAGGTAGTCCATGATGGACTTGGCCATCGGGATCTCGGGGTTCGTGGTGAAGCCGCTCGGTTCGAAGCGCGAATGGCTGAACTTGGTGATCAGCACGTCCAGCGGCACGCCGTACTGCAGCATGATGGAGCAGGCGGTCGCGAAGGAATCCATGAGCCCGGAGACGACCGAGCCCTCCTTGGCCATCGCGATGAACATCTCGCCGGGCTGCCCGTTGGGGTAGAGCCCCACCGTGATGTACCCCTCGTGGCCGCCGATGCTGAACTTGTGGGTGACGGCCGTCCGCTCGTCCGGCAGGCGGATGCGGTGCGGCGCGGGCGGCGCCTGGCGGGTCTCCTCGGGCGTGGGGACCCGGGCCGCCGCGGCCTGGGCCTCCGGCTTCTTGTCGCCGGTGTTCAGCGGCTGGGTCCGTTTCGAGCCGTCGCGGTAGATGGCCACGGCCTTGAGGCCCAGCTTCCAGGCCTCGAGGTAGGCCTCGGCGATCTCCTCGACCGTCGCGGTCTGCGGCATGTTGACCGTCTTGCTGATCGCGCCGGAGAGGAAGGGCTGCACGGCGGCCATCATCCGGATGTGGCCCTTGTAGTGGATCGAGCGCTTGCCCTGGGTGGGCCGGAAGGCGCAGTCGAAGACGGCCAGGTGCTCGTCCTTCAGGCCGGGCGCCCCCTCGATCGTCTCCTGCTCCTCGAGGTGGGCCAGGATCGCGCGGCGCTCGTCGTCGCTGTAGCCGAGACGCTCGAGCGCCTCGGGCACGGTGTTGTTGACGATCTTCAGGACGCCGCCGCCCACGAGCTTCTTGTACTTGATCAAGGCGATGTCCGGCTCGACGCCGGTGGTGTCGCAGTCCAGCATGAAGCCGATGGTGCCGGTCGGCGCCAGGACCGTGACCTGGGCGTTGCGGTAGCCGTAGTCGTAGCCGACGGTGTAGGCCTCGCTCCAGACCTCGCGCACGGCGGCAAGCAGGTCCTCGGGCACGCGGTGGGCGTTGATGCCGTTGATGTGGGAGCGGTGCTTCTGGATCACGCGCAGCATCGGTTCGCGGTTGGCGACGTAGCCCTCGAAGGCGCCGAAACGCTCGGCCATGCGGGCCGACGTGAGGTAGGCCTGGCCGCACATCAGCGAGGTCAGCGCGGCGGCGTAGTCGCGGCCCTCGTCGCTGTCGTAGGGCAGGCTGCGCGACATCAGCAGAGCGCCGAGGTTGGCGAAGCCCAGCCCGAGGGGGCGGAAGCGGCGGGAGTTCTCGGCGATGCTGGCGCGGGGGTAGCTGCTGCCGTCGACGAGTATCTCCATGGCGGTCAGCAGCGTGTCCACGGCATGGCGGAAGCCCTCGATGTCGAACTCGCCGTCCTGGCGACGGAACTTCATCAGGTTCAGCGACGCCAGGTTGCACGCGGAGTCGTTCAGGAACATGTACTCCGAGCACGGGTTCGAGCCGTGGATGCGGTCGGTGGCCGGGCAGGTGTGCCAGTCGTTGATCGTGGTGTCGAACTGCAGGCCCGGGTCGCCGCAGACGTGCGTGCCCTCGGCGATCATCTTCATCAGTTCCCGGGCGCGGTAGGTCTGCATGGGCCGGCCGTCCTTGACGGCCCTGGTGGTCCAGGTCTTGTCGTCGATGATCGCCTGCATGAACTCGTCGCTCGCGCGGACCGAGTTGTTGGAGTTCTGGAAGAACACCGAGCCGTAGGCGACGCCGTTGAACGAGCCGTCGTAGCCGGCGTCGATCAGGGCCCAGGCCTTGCGCTCCTCCTCGACCTTGCAGTTGATGAAGTCCACGATGTCCGGGTGGTCGGAGTTCAGCATGACCATCTTCGCGGCGCGGCGGGTCTTGCCGCCGGACTTGATCACGCCGGCGAAGGCGTCGTAGCCCTTCATGAACGACACGGGCCCCGAGGCCTCGCCGCCGGTGCTGAGCTTCTCCTTGCTGGAGCGCAGCGGCGAGAGGTTGGTGCCGGTCCCGCTGCCGTACTTGAACAGCAGGCCCTCGGTCTTGGCCAGGTCGAGGATCGACTCCATCGAATCGGTCACCGAGTTGATGAAGCACGCCGAGCACTGCGGCGTCTCCTCCACCCCGACGTTGAACCAGACCGGCGAGTTGAAGGCGGCGTGCTGGTGCACCAGCAGCCAGCTCAGCTCGGCGCGGAAGGTCTCGGCGTCCTCGGCCGAGGCGAAGGCGCCCTGGTCGCGGCCCCAGCCGGCGATGGTGTCCGCCACGCGCGACACCAGCTGGCGCACCGAGGTCTCGCGCTGCGGCGTGCCCACCCCGCCGCGGAAGTACTTCTGGACCACGACGTTGGTGGCCATCATCGACCAGTTGCGCGGCACCTCGACGTCCTTCTGCTCGAAGATCGTCTTGCCGCCGGCGTCCTGCAGCGACGCCGTCCGCAGCTCCCACTTGACCTCGTCCAGGGGATCGACCCCGGGGCGGGTGTGGCGCCGCGCGAAGGCGAGGCCCCGGCGTTCGACGGCCGGACGGGCCGCCGCGGCCAGGTCGTCGGGGGCGGCGGTCAGGGCCTCGAGATCCAGTTCGGGAGCCGTTTCCCCGGCGATCCGGGCTTCCAGCCCGGCGTCGGCGCCGGCGGCCGCCTCCATCTTCCTCTCCGTGTGATCCTTCATGGGAGAACCTCTCTTGGTACGCTCGCGGTGCTCGGGACGCTCGCGGTGACGGGGTGGTACCTGGGATCTGTATTCCGTTCAGGGACGGGAAGCTCCGGCGCGGAGACGGCGCGTTGGCCCGCGTCCGAGCTGCCCTCTGGTTCCGACGTGTTCAGGACGAGTTCTCGATGCCGGGATGTCTTGGAAGTGCTGTTACCAAGCCTGGTTCCGCTCTTGGACATCCGTGTGGCGGACCCCCAATATCTTGGGGGAGGCCCTACCTTAGGGCACTACGGGTGGACGCGCCAAACAGGAATTTTCCTCACGGGCGCCTCGCCAATTCCGACTCCGCCGTACCCCATTTCCGTCGGGGCCGGCAGGGCCGGATTCGCGGCCATCCGGCTGCCGCGGGCCGGGTCCGGTCGGGGTCGGCCGTGTGAAAAAAAGATGAAGACGTCGGTGCGGGCGGCCCTCCGGGAGGGCTGGGCCGTTTTGACAGGCCGTTGCCGAATGGCGCAACCATCGAAATCTTCTCGGCTTGGGATTGCCGGGACGTGGAGACGAAAGCGCGCGGGGGCTCCGGCGGTCAGGCGCCGCCCAGCTCGGCGATCACGTCCCGGACGATGTCGTGGACCTCGTCCCTGGCCTTGGCGAACGCGGCGCGCCGCTCCCCGTCGTCGCCCTGCAGGCCCATCGGATCGACGATCGGACGCCGCCAGTGCCGCTCCGGACGGGCCAGGGCGGGCAGGAACTGCCCCGCCTCGCGGCTGAGGGTGACCACGAGGTCGAACTCGTCCAGGTCGAAGCCGTCGAGGGGCTTGCTGAACTGCCCATCCATCGGGACGCCGGCGGCGGCCATCGCCGCGAGGGTGCGTTCGGTGATCGGGTAGGTGATCAGGCCGGCGCTGGCCACCTGCCAGCCCTCGGGAAAGAGCCGGCGGGCCCACGCCTCGGCCATCTGGCTGCGGCAGGAGTTGGCGGTGCACATGAACAGGACCTTCAAGGGCGGGCCTCCATCCGGTTGAGCGCGACGGCGTCCTTCAGTTCGATCAGCAGCACGGCGCCGAGGATGAGCAGGGCGCCCGCCAGGCTCCCTCCGGACAGGCGCTCGCCCAGCACGGCCCACGAGAACGCCGCCGCGAAGACGGGCTCCGCCGAGAAGATCAGGGCGGCGCGGGTGGCCGTGGTGCGGCCCTGGAAGCGGTTCTGCAGGTAGAGCGCCAGCAGCGTCGACAGCAGGGTCGTGACCGCCAGGGCGACCGCCAGGTGCGGGTGCCACTCCCAGACCCGCTCCTCGACCGTCGCGGCCAGCAGCCCGTTCCAGCCGGCGCAGACGGCCAGGGTCCAGAAGAGCAGGGGCAGGTAAGGCACGCGTTTCAGTGCCGCGCTGAGCCGTTCGAGATAGACGGCGTAGGCCACGGCCGTGCCCACCGTCCAGAGATCCCCCGTGACGGTGCGCCCCAGGTCCGGTCGCGTCAGCATCGCCAGGCCCAGCAGCGCGAGCCCCAGCCCGGCCAGGACCGGCCGCGCCGGCTTTTCGCCGTGGACCAGGAACACCAGCACCGGCACCAGCACCACGCTCAGGGCCGTCAGGAAGGCGCTGTTGTCGGCGCTGGTGGTGGTCAGGCCGATGGTCTGGGTCGTGTAGCCGGCGGCGATCAGGGTGCCCATCAGGAAACCCCAGCGCAGGGTCGCCCTGTCGCCCAGGACGCGGTAGCTGCGCCGTCGCTCCCGGGACGCCCCGCGCACCAGCCAGGGCCAGGCGGCCAGCAGCAGCAGCGTCGCCGCCGTGAAGCGCACGGCGACGAACAGCACGGGCGAGGCGTGGTCCATCGCCGTCTTGATCGCGGCGAACGAGACGCCCCAGCAGACGGTCACCGCCAGCAGCATCAGGTCCGCGAAGCGGGTGGGCGAGCGCGCGAAGGCCACGTCAGGCGCTCCGCGGCGCGGGCGTCGGCGCGGCGTCCAGGGCGAGCCGAGCCGCCGCGGCCCCCTGCGCGATGATGTCGTGGAGAAGCCGGAAGTCCTCGATGTTGACCTCGGGCATCGGGGGAGCGATCAGCAGGTCCGGCGGCTGGTCGGCCAACTGCCGCCGGCAGACCTCGGTCTGCAGGATGTCGACCGCCTTGAGCAGGATGTCCGCGGCCAGGTAGCGGCGGCGGAAGGTGAGCGCCTCCCAGAACCGGCTCCAGTCGCGCGTGTTGGCCGTCTGGCTGGGCACCACGGGGCGGTTCAGCGGCGGCTGGAAATCGCAGGCCACCACGTAGTCGATCGCGCCGGCCGGCAGGCAGCCGACCGGGACGGTGCTCTTCAGGCCGCCGTCGACCAGGTGCCGGCCGTCCCGCTCCACCGGCACGAAGGCGCCCGGGAACGCGCACGTGGCCCGCACCGCCGACACGAGGTCGCCGCTGTCGAGGCGGACCAGCTCGCCGGTGTCGATGTCGGTGGCCGTGCAGACCAGGGGGAACTCCAGATCCTCGAAGCGGGCCGGCAGGTGGTCGGACAGCCACCGCTGGAAGCGCTGGCCCCGCAGGATGCCGCCGGCCCCCGCAAAGTCCACGACCTCGCGCCAGCGCGTGCCGGTGGCCAGGGCCTTCAACTCGTCGACGGAGAAGCCCGCCGCCCAGAAGGCGCCGATCAGCGCGCCCATCGAGGTGCCGGCCACCGCGGCGGGCTTCAGGCCCGCCCCGACCAGCACGTCCAGGATCCCGATGGCGGCCACGCCGCGGGCGCCGCCGCCGCCCAGCACGACGCCGATGCGCAGGTCCCCGGGAAAGTGTTCCATCTCCGCCTCACTCCCCTTCGACGGACTCCTGGTCGGGATCGAGATCCAGCAGGGGATCGCCCATCGCCAGGATGCGGCCGGCTGCGACGTGGACGCGCGCGACGCGCCCGCCGCGGGGCGCCGCGACCTCGGTCTCCATCTTCATCGCCTCGAGGATGACCAGCGGCTGCCCCGCCGTCACGACGTCGCCCG